>Ga0315902_10000112_pt1 | contig 131143 bp, 112 predicted proteins | sample LakEriMetagenome_9_FD_203523 | JGI IMG/M metagenome (GOLD analysis project Ga0315902, IMG submission 203523) | Freshwater fungal communities from buoy surface, Lake Erie, Ohio, United States - Buoy 12 MA117 | ecosystem: Environmental > Aquatic > Freshwater > Lake > Lake biofilm | place: USA...
CATCACTTATCATGGTAACTATTACCAAGATATGTTCTTAATGGAAATACCAATTGAATTCTTGGTGACAAATGAATTATATAGTAATTACATCTGTGATGAGGCAGTAAAAGGAAAACGAAAAAGAAAAGCACTTTGTAAGATATCTACTTGTGTTTTAATTTCAGATGAATTTAAAGAACAAGAACCACAAATCAGTGAACAATTCTTACAATGGTATTATGGATGTTCGGGCAAGTTTTATTTCTAGAATGATGACTCAAGTAGATCTAATTAATGGGTACCTATTTGGGTACTAATTTTTAAAAAAGGTACTAAAATGGGTACTATTTTTAATTACACCTTGGTATTGAAAAGTTTTGAAAACCTCCTATTTAATGGGTTTAAGTTACTAGAAGGTACTTTAACATACCTTCTAGGTCCTTAAATTGTGGCCCCGGAGGGATTCTAACCCCCAACCGCTGGAGCCGAAATCCAGTGCTCTATACAATTGAGCTACGGAGCCAATATCTATTATTGTACGGTAAAAGTGTTAACCGTAGTATCGCCGGCATCAATTTGACGGAGTTTCATTTCACTTTTGGTAAGACGTAATATTGTATTTGTTGATGTACCTGAGTCATCTGTTAAAATTAGGGATGACTTGTCAGAATTAAATGCCCATGTACCAGTGCTCGAATAAGGTAACGTAAAAATAGTATAATTCGCTGATAATGTCTCATCATCTTTCAAAGTCATTGTAAGACTATATGAGGACGAACTTGGAGTTTGATCTTGACCATTTACTTCTACTTTGGTTAATTTCCAAGTATTCGTTACACGATTTTTCTTTGATAGCAAGGAAAATCCTGGACCTTCTTCATACTTTCCACAAGAAGCCAAAAAGAACATTCCGATTGATAAGTACATTAATTTTTTCATAATATTATTTTTTTACAAATATAGCCTAGAAATTTTGAAAACTAGGAATCGTTTTTCCTTAATTCTTAATTTTGTTCAAATTTGATTTATGAAAAAATTAGTATTTATTCTCCCCCTCTTCATAGCAGTATTTTCATGTACCCATGAAGAAGAAAAGATTATTATTAAAAATGCAGGGGCAAAAAAAGGAAATAATACTTCAAATGAAACGACTGTCATTCCAAATAAACTTCTATCGGTTCAAGTTGAAGGAATGTCCTGTGAATTGAATTGTGGAGGATCCATTCGCAAAGCATTAAAGAAAACCGGAGGAGTTTCACGTGTAGAATTCAAATGGGTTGATGAAGCAGAAAAACAAAAAACTTTGATTTCATTTGACGATTCAAAAATTTCTCAGGAAGAAATAATACAAATCATTGAAAAAATTAACGAGGGTCAATTTCAAACCTCTGAGAGTAAAATGGAAATCTTACAGTCTAAATCTGGTAAATAAGATTAATGAAACTTCATTATCGCGAACTAGGAAAGGGACAGCCACTTATTATTTTACATGGTCTATTCGGAAACTCGGACAATTGGCAAAGTCAAGCTAAAAAATTCGCAGAATATTTCCGAGTTATTTGCGTCGATTTAAGAAACCATGGCCACTCGGATTGGAACAATGATTCCAGTTACCAAGCAATGTCTAATGATATAATTGAATTAATTCAAGATTTAAAATTAGAAAATACGATTCTACTGGGTCACTCCATGGGTGGAAAGGCTGCTATGTGGGCGACACAAAAACAACCAGAATTAATAGAGAAATTAATTGTTGCTGATATGGGAATTAAGGCATACCCCCCCCATCATCAACATATATTAGCCGGAATACATGCGGTAAAATTAGAAAACGTTAGTTCGCGAAGCGAAGCTGAATTAGAACTTAGAAAATTCATTGATAATGAAGGTGTTAAACAGTTTTTATTAAAGAATCTTTATTGGAAAGAAAAAGGAAAACTAGCTTGGAGAATGAATATAGAAGTATTGGAGAAATCAATGAATCAAATATTATCAGAAATTCCAGAAATTGAAGTGCTGACCCCTACCCTATTTATTCGAGGAGAATTATCAAATTATATTACAGAGGATGACATAGCAGAAATCGAAAACTTGTTTCCGGATTCACAATTTGTTAGTATTGAGAATGCTGGTCATTGGGTTCATGCAGAAAAACCGGATGAATTTGTAAATGCAGTACTAAGTTTTTGTTTGAGATAATATATTAATTATAAATTTTATCAATAAATTTACATCCATTATGTCAGAATCATTACACAAAAGATCACTTGCCGGAATTCTAATAACGATAGGTATTGTTTTCGGCGATATTGGAACTTCTCCGCTATATGTATTTCAGGCGATAACGGGAGGAGGAAAGAATTTAAATCCAGACATAATTATGGGAGGATTGTCTGCGGTAATCTGGACTCTTATTCTTTTGGCCACTGTAAAATATATTTTCTTCGCTCTTAATGCTGATAACAAGGGTGAAGGTGGGATTTTTGCTCTCTTTGCCTTGCTGAAAGATAAGAAACGTTGGGTTATTATTCCTGCATTGATCGGTTGTTCTACACTGTTAGCCGATGGCTTCATTACTCCTGCAATTTCGATTTCTTCTGCAGTAGAGGGGTTGGGAAATTTAAATCCAGATTTACCAATTATTCCTATTGTACTTGGAATTATTGTAATACTTTTCTCTGTTCAACAATTCGGAACCGATATGATTGGAAAAGCATTTGGTCCCGTAATGCTCCTATGGTTTATATTCTTAGCTTATTTGGGGTTAGTTAATATTTCGAAAAACCCACAAGTTCTTCAAGCCTTTAATCCTTATTACGCGTACAACATGATCGTAAATGTGGAAGGTGGATTTTGGGTTTTAGGTGCGGTTTTTTTGTGTACAACAGGAGCAGAAGCCCTTTATTCGGACCTCGGTCATTGTGGGAAAGGGAATATTCGAATGAGTTGGATTTTTGTTTCATCCATGCTCGTTATTAATTATTTAGGTCAATCAGCATTATGTCTTTCTGATGGATTTCTTTTGACCGAAAAACAAACTGTATTTTATAAAATGGTTCCCAAAGAACTCGTTCCGTTCGCTATCATTTTAGCAACTTCTGCTGCAATCATTGCTTCACAAGCGTTAATAACAGGTGTATTTACCTTGATGAACGAAGCAATTAAACTCAAGCTGTGGACCAATTTAAAAGTAAAGTATCCTACTAATCACAAAGGACAAATCTATATACCTTTTGTAAATTGGTTTCTAATGGCTGGATGTATTGTTGTTATCTTGATATTTAAAGAATCAACAAAAATGGAGGCCACTTATGGCTTGGCTATTACCATTGATATGGTTATGACTTCCATTCTATTATGTCTTTTATTGTTGTATAAATATCCTAAAGCAAAAGGGTTTTATCTATTTCTGTTCGGTATTTTCCTTGCAATCGAAGGTGTGTTTTTACTATCGAACCTGGGCAAAATTGTTCACGGAGGTTGGTTTACGTTGATACTTGCATCTACTTTTTTCACTTTGCTCTATTTGTTCTTCAAAGCTCGACAGCTAAGATCTTCCATAACTGAATATATTCCAATGGAAGAAGTAAAACCGCTCATTCTCGCCTTGCAGAACGATACAAATATGTCGTACGAAGCAACAAATATTGTTTTTCCTACCAGAAGTAATAACTGCAAGAATTTGGACTCTACCGTTTTTTATGCCCTTTTTAGGAAAAAACCAAGGAAAGCAGGAATTTATTGGTTTGTCCATGTTGAGATTCTTGCGGAACCATGGGGTGTTCATTATTCTGTGAATGAAATTATTGATAAATCTGCATACTATATTACGTTGCAATTTGGGTTTAAAGAAGAACATCGAACTGAGTTTCTAATTCGAAAAATCCATGACAAAATGGTTGAAAAAGGTGAACTTACAGGTGACAGCGTTTTTCATAGTATGAAAGGAAGATTTAAAGATCCTGACTTCAAATTTATTGTTCTTAATTCACGTATTTCATCAGATAATGATCTTACTACTTTCCAAAATTTATGTGTTAAAGCATATCGTTTTGTAAAGTCCACCGGATTAAAACCAGCTGAAGATTTCGGTCTAGACAAGACGAATGTAGTGGTTGAATTTGTACCAATAACTGTAACAGCTCAGATCCAACAAGAAATAACAGAAGATTTCGAAGATTATTCCAATTAGTTTAATTCTTTGAATTAACCTGTTTTGCGCACAAAATAAGTCTGATAAAAGCTTGTTTATTATGGATTATTTTCATAACTTCAAGTAAAATTCACAAATATGATTGAAAAAATTAATGTACAAAACATCCTCTTTTTGGATATCGAAACAGTTCCCCAAGTTTATGATTACAATGCTGTAGATGAGACTACCAAATTATTATTTGAGGCGAAAACTAAGTATCAAAAAACAGATTTAAAATCTTTTGAAGAAATATACCAAGAACGAAGTGGAATACTAGCTGAGTTCGGGAAAATAATCTGCATTTCAGTTGGATATGTTAGAATTGATGCACTAGGAATTCCAAACATGCGTATCAAATCATTTTACCACGATGACGAACAAACACTTTTGGTTCAATTAAAAAAAATGCTGGAAGAACATTTCTCTGGTCCAAATCACATTTTATGTGGTCACAATGCAAAAGAATTTGATTTTCCATATATCTGCAGAAGAATGTTAATCAACGGCATAAAAATTCCTTCTATCCTAAATTTGGCAGGTAAAAAACCTTGGGAAATAAATCATCTTGACACAATGGAAATGTGGAAATTTGGAGATTACAAAGCATACACATCTCTCTCCTTGCTTTGTCACGTTTTTAATATCCCAACACCTAAAGATGATATTTCAGGTGCGGATGTTGCGAGGGTCTATTTTGAAGAAAATGATTTAGAAAGAATCAAAAAATATTGCGAAAAAGACGTAATCGCATTAATCCAACTGTTCAATCGATTATCTGGAAAAGCATTAATACCCGAAGAAAACATCCAATCAGTTTGATTTCTTTTGTTTATTTAAGTATTTCCGTACATTTGTTAAAAATGCCAATATGAAACTATTACCTATATTACTTCTACTCCTAACCCAATTGTCACTAGCGCAAAATTCATCCATACCTTCAGTCAAAATTTTGAATATTGAATGGATGAAAGAAAATTTGAATGTTTCTACTTTTTCCAATGGTGATACAATCATGCAGGCAACTAGCGCTGAAGAATGGAAACAAGCAGGTCAAGAAAAGAAAGCCGCTTGGTGTTATTATAATTTCTCCGAAGAAAATGGTAAAAAATATGGTAAATTATACAATTGGTTTGCCGTTTCTGATCCAAGAGGTCTTGCTCCTAAAGGGTGGAAAATTCCGAAAGAATCTGATTATGCAACGATTGATGCCAAATATGGATATCCGGCAGGTTTAAGATTAAAATCAAATTCTAACTGGGACACGTGGGAAAGGATTAATGAGAAAGGAGTCAAACAAACAGTTCCTGGCGTGGGTAACAATGCAACCAATTTCACTGGTTTACCGGGGGGGTGTGTAAACGAAAATGGAGTTTTTTTCAACTTAGGAATCAAAGCTTTCTTTTGGACAGCATCTGAGAAAGATCAAAACATGGCAATTAATAGGGGATTAAGGAACGATGAAGTTTTCGTATTTAATTTCACCAAAAAAGAATTTGGTTATTCTGTGAGGTGCATAAAATAATTATTTCAATTTTTTCTCAAATACCTTTTTGAACTTATCTACTTTCGGTCGAACAACCGCTTGACAGTAACTATTTTGAGGATTAAGTTCAAAATAATTATGATGGTATTGTTCTGCTCTATAGAAATTATTAATTGGTTCTAATTCTGTTACAATTGGATTTTCCCAAACTTTTTCATCCGTTAATTTGTCAATAAAAAACTGAGCTCGTTCTTTTTGAAAATCTGAATGAAAAAAAAGTACAGATCGATACTGAGTCCCAATATCATTTCCTTGTCTATTCAACTGAGTTGGGTCATGCACAAACCAAAATACTTCTAAAAGTTCATCAAACGTGACTTGCGTATCGTCATAAACAACTCGTGCAACCTCAGCATGATTAGTGGTACCAGAACAAACCTGCTCATAGGTCGGATTTTCGATCGTGCCTCCAGCATATCCTGGAAAGACATCTAATACGCCTTTTAAATCCTTGAAGCAAGCCTCTATACACCAAAAACAGCCTGCTCCAAATGTTGCTTCTTGTATCATTCTTCTGATTTTTTGAATTTCAAAGCTACTGAATTGATACAATATCTCAAACCAGTAGGTTTAGGGCCATCCGAAAATACATGTCCCAAATGAGCATCGCATCTAGCACATGAAACTTCTTCGCGTATCATCCCCAAAGAACTATCTATTTCAATATGAACATGTTGCTTTTTGTAAACATCAAAATAACTGGGCCATCCAGTACCCGAATTAAATTTATGATTGCTAGAAAACAACGGAAGCTCACAACAATAACAATGGTAAATTCCTTTTTCTTTGTTATCCTTCAACTTACCTGTGAAAGAGCATTCTGTGCCTGATTTTCTTGTAACTTCATAGACTTCTGTTGGAAGGATTCTTTTCCATTCTTCATCTGTCTTTATTATTTTTAAACTATCAGGAAAAATTGATTCATTTTCTTTCTTGTTATCTCTCTGTGCACATCCTTGAAAAGAAAGCAAGCAAACGAATAAAATTAATACAGATTTCATGGTTTAATAACAAAAGAAAAAACAAAAATGTTGTCCCTAGTAGAAAAGAATTATTCTCAGTCAAAATGAATTAAATGTAATTCTCTCATTTTTTTTAGTAAATTCGAAGCTGAAACTTAAAAACTAATTATGGAAAATTCTGTACAAAAAGGGCATCCTAAAGGACTCTATTTACTGTTTGTTACTGAAATGTGGGAACGTTTTTCTTATTATGGAATGCGAGCAATTCTGTTCTTATTCATGACAAAGGCATTGTTGTTTGATTCTGACTTCGCATCCGGCTTGTATGGTAACTACACAGGATTGGTTTACCTAACACCTCTAATTGGTGGTTATATCTCGGATAGATATTGGGGAAATAGAAAATCCATATTTATTGGGGGTATTATCATGGCTATCGGACAATTTATGTTGTTTTTTAGTGCTAGTTCATTGGGTACATCCATTGCGCCGATTACATTTTACATAGGTTTATTATCATTGATAATTGGAAATGGATTTTTCAAGCCAAATATTTCTACCATGGTCAACCAATTGTATGCTCCAGGCGACAAAAGAGTAGATGGTGCATTTTCAATTTTCTACATGGGAATAAATTTGGGAGCTTTTTTCTCACCTCTTGTTTGTGGTACGCTTGCTGAAAAAATAGATTATCGTTGGGGATTCTTCGCTGCTGGAGTTGGAATGGTAATAGGTGTTATTGTATTTGAATTACTAAAAAATAAATACATCGTTTCTGCAACAGGAGAAGTTGTTGGTGGAAAGCCACAACCAATGATTGAAGAAGTAAAAGAAAAATCAGAATCAACTCCATTCGATTTTAAAAGACTTGGAATCTGGATTTCAGTTTATGCTGCGTTGTGGGTACTTTTCATGTTTGGTCTAGGATTCAATTTTGTTTCAACCTTAATTTTTGCAACTTCTATTGCTGCATCAGGTTTTGTAATAACAGATCCTTCATTAAATACAATTGAAAGGCAGCGAATTATTGTCATTTACATCATTGCATTCTTTGTTATTTTCTTTTGGTCGGCCTTTGAGCAAGCAGGTGCTTCTTTAACATTATTTGCTGACCAACAAACCGATAGAACCATTTTTGGATGGGAAATGCCGGCATCTTATTTCCAATCAGTGAATCCATTGGCAATCATTGTTTTAGCTCCATTATTTGCTATTCTTTGGGGATTTTTAGGAAAAAGAAATATGGAACCTGCATCACCCATCAAACAGGCAGTTGGTTTATTCCTCTTAGCTATTGGATACCTAATCATTGCTTTTGGTGTGCAAGGTGTTGAAGGAGCCGCAAAAACAAGCATGTTCTGGCTTTTAAGCATGTATTTGGTTCACACAATGGGTGAGCTTTGTCTATCTCCTATTGGATTATCCATGGTCGCAAGGTTGTCACCTGTAAGATTGGGATCATTATTAATGGGTATTTGGTTTATGAGTAATGCTATGGCCAACGATTTCGCAGGAATGTTAAGCAAACTATACCCTGAAAAAATGGTAGTTGTGGAACAAGTTGTTCAATTAGAAACTCAATACAAATTAACTCTTGTCGATAAGAAAAATAATAAAATTGAAAATACTGAAAAAATAAATAATATTGAAAGACTTCCTATTTCCTCAATAAAATTTGATAAAATAAAAGATACTAAAATCAAACAAACTGTTTACGAAGAATTGGCTACTAAAGCTGAAGCAAAGGAAAAATCATTATTCGGAATTAAGGTAAATTCGCTCTACAGTTTCTTTATGGTATTTGTTGTTATGGCTGGAGTTGCTGCTGTTATTTTATTTCTACTATCCAGTAAGTTACTTAAAATGATGAACGGTATTAGATAAGAATCGAGAAACAACATGTTCAACTTCAAAAAACACCCCAAGGCGTTACCTTTTCTTTTTCTTTCTGAAATGTGGGAGAGATTTGGTTACTACTTAATGATTGGTATTTTTACTTTATACCTCAAAGATGCTGTTGACGGATTTGGAATGACAGAATCCGAAGCATCCGATTTATATGGTACATTCATCGCATTTGTGTTTTTAACACCTTTCGTTGGTGGATTATTAGCTGATCGTGTTTTAGGTTACCGTTTATCGATTAATATTGGAGGACTAATGATGGGAGCTGGTTATTGCTTGATGGCAGTTCACGATCTGACAGTGCTTTATATTGCCATGTTTCTCGTTATAATGGGTAATGGATTTTTCAAACCAAATATTTCTTCTTTGTTGGGAAATCTGTACAACAATGATGAATACAAACAACACAAAGATGAAGGATATAACATCTTCTATATGGGGATTAATATTGGTGCTTTTGTATGCAATTTTTTTGGGGCTGCATTATACAATATGTTGGGTTGGGGAGCCGCCTTTATTGCCGCCGGAGTAGGAATGTTTGTCGGTTTATTTATTTTTTGGTTAGCCACAAAACATATAAAATCAGTCGATGTAATTAAACCCAAAGCTCCGAATGACATGCCATTGTATAAGATTTTTGGCGTTGTACTTCTTCCTGCCATGATTTTTGGCCTAATTGGATATTTTCTTCCTGAACCATTGGTTGGATCACATAGCACAGACGCCTTTTTATTTGGTTGTATTCCGGTTATTTTCTTTTATGGAAACTTATTGTATCGATCACCAGCTGAGGAGAAAAAACCAATGGCAGCCATGTTGGCAATTTTCTCTGTGGTAATTGCTTTCTGGGCAGTATTCAAACAAAATGGTTCTACGTTAAACACATGGGCAGATCGATATACAGATCGTGAAATTCCAAGTTCCATGGTGACCACCATGAGCTCGATTCAATTAGTTGATACAGTTACATACGCAAAAGATAGTGTGGTCGTAATGGATGAACAATTTCGCGTGAAAGACAAAAAATTAAAAGAGTACAACTATCCATCGTATTTCAAGAATTTACCTCAAAATGAAATTCCGAAAGAAGGTGAAAATCTGTATTTGTTTAATACCAATCTCTTTCAATCTGTGAATCCAGGATGGGTAATTTTATTAACTCCATTGGTACTCGCATTTTTTGCCTTTTTAAGAGGCAGAGGTAAAGAGCCCTCTACTCCTGCCAAAATTGCCATCGGACTTTTTATTTCTGCACTTTCATGTGTAGTTATGGTTTGGGCTGTACAGGCGACCGAAAATGGCACAATCAAAGCAAGTGCTTGGTGGTTTATCTCTTCCTACGCTGTAATAACAATTGGAGAATTATTCCTGAGTCCAATGGGATTATCATTGGTAAGTAAACTCAGTCCGCCTAGAATAACTGCTCTTATGATGGGTGGATGGTTTCTTGCTACTTCAATTGGCAATAAATTATCCGGTGTTCTGAGTAGTATGTGGGACGGTTATGAAGATAAAACCAACTTTTTCTGGGTCAATGCAGTATTCCTAACACTTGCTTCCATTTTAATGTTTATGATGCTAAAATGGCTAAATAAGATTTTCAAAGAATATACCTAGATTGTTTCTGTGTCCGATTCTTTTGTTGAATTCAAATTTAATGCGGTGTCTATTGCTATTAAACCAAGATAAACAGATAAACAAATCCAATCAAATAAGGTTAATTCGTGCGTAATAAACTGCCATCCGAAGATAAAAATTCCTTGAAGAAAATAGAATAGCAAAGAAAAAAGGACAAACATAAAAATCCATTTCTTTCTTCTCCAAAATAGCACCATAACAACTAATAAGAACATCCAAATAATTGCAGATAACGAATGGTGAATTTGCAGTGATACAATAAATTCATTGATTGTGAATTCGGCTTTTTTTGCATAAGAGGAAATTACTACATCCACAGCAACTTTTTTCTTTTCAAAAATGATATTTCGAAAGACCACAGCGAGAAAACCCAGAAGGTGCCATCCTAAAAAGATGAAAGAAATAAAAGTATTTATCCAATAAAACCATTTCACATAAGGTTGGGGTTCATTCGGACCTAGAATAACTTTGCGAAAATTGTCGAATAAATTTTTGGGATTCTGAAAGAAATTTTCATCCAAGGATCCGTCGTAAATTTTCACGTGATAATAAATTGTAATTTAGTAATATGCAAAACTACTTGGTAGAAACGGAATTTCTCAATTATTCACATCCAAAATTTGATGTTTTTTTGCACAATATTTCTGAAAAGCAAACTCAAATTGATTTTCCAATACTTTTATACGAATATATTCGTGATGCATTTCTTTATGATCCGTACCATTTAGATTTAAGAAAAAATGCTCTGATTGCTAGTGAAATAATCACTAAAAATAGAGCTTGGTGCGTTGAAAAATCAATTGTACTTTGTGCCAGTTTTCGCAAATTCTCAATCCCAGCTCGTTTGGGTTTTGCCGTAGTAACAAATCATATAGGAGTTGAAAAATTAACACACTACCTCAAACGCCCTGAGATTGTTTTTCATGGTTTTGTAGAAGTTTTGCTCGATAATAAATGGATAAAATGTACTCCGGCATTTGATAAAAAGATCTGTAAATTCAACAAAGTGGATATTCTCCAATGGGATGGAAAAAATGATTCACTTTTTCAAGAATTTATTCATGGAGAAAAATACATGAGTTACAATCATTTTTATGGTTCGTTTGAAGATGTTCCAATTGATTTGATGAATAACGAGATGAAAAAGTACTACCCTCATCTTTTTGATAAACAATACAATTCAAAGGAGTTTTCTTTTCACCATAATCTATGAATAATTATTCCATCATTCAGGAATTAGGGAATCAAAAACAACGTAAATTTTCCAAAGTTTACCATGTTCGTAGAAATCATGACCAACATGAATTTGTATTGAAAATTGTATCAAAAGAATCTGGAAACGAACTTCAACAATCCAAAATTAAACAAGAATCACAAATCAATATTGAAGGATCAAATTTTCAAAAAAACATTGATTTTTGGCAAGACGAAAAATTCATTTATTTACTAAAAGAATATATTCCAGCAGTTACATTAGATACTTGGTGGGATATACAAAAACCTAAAAATCAGTTAGATCAATTAAAAATACTTATAACTAATTTTCAACCCATATTCGATAATCTCCTAATCCATCAAATAGCTCACAATGACATAAAACCTTCAAATATTTTGGTTAGAGAACAAAATGGAAAAATTCATTTCGTATTAATTGATTTTGGGCTCGCCTTTCCTTTTCCTGCAAAAAATGACGATGAGGTGCTTTTTGCGTTAGGATATTCAGCACCCGAATTAATACTTTCGAAAAAAGCGATTGTAAACCATGCCAGTGACATTTTCTCTTTGGGAATTCTCATCTATAAACTTCTTTCTGGAAAATTGCCTTTAAGTCACCCCAATCCGAGTATTTTTACCAATTTACAAATTACACATCCATTATTGAATGATGGAAATATTAATAAATCAATTTTTTCTCTGATTGAAAAAATGTGCACAAAGCATTCATTCAGGCTTCCTCCAAATCAATTAAGTAATACCGAAGTAGAAGAATGTCTCCAGTCAGCAAGAAATAAAAGATTTCAAAGCTTGAACGAATTAGCCGAAGAAGTCATGAAGCTTAAGGCTCCAAAAAAATGGTGGAATATCGGCTAATAAAAGTCTTTTCTAAAACCTAAACTCGTAACAAATAAAATTCTTTGATTCGGAAAATAAGAAGTCGAAATATTGTTATTACTTGGTGATGCAAACAGAATATAGTCTAGTGAAGCATCTAAATAAATTGTACCAAGTGCTGGGAAAGTATATTTCAGACCTCCTTGTAAACCTAAACAAATACTTAAAATTGTGCCCTCACCTAAACTTGATTCATCCAATGAATATTTCGATTTATCATAGAAATCAGTTTTAGCATTAATTCGATTAATCATCAAAGATGTTTTTCCTCCTCCGTAACCAGAAAATCCGTTATCGAAGCCATTACCAATGTAAGATCTTGTACCTCCCTCGATCAAAACAAAATTTGTCTTATTAATGCTATTCACATTAATTTGATAAGGAGAAACGGTAAAGTCGTTGCCTACTGCCACTGCTTGAGTTGAATCTTCTTCTTGAATAGGGAAAAAATAACTTAATCGGCCATAAAAAGTAACCTGATTATTTTGCGGTAATTCACCACCAAGATGCAACCCGAAAAAAGTTTTTTTCACTCCGAATGCGTTCAACATTCCGGTTCCTCCAGCCAAACTTAACTGTGCATGTGAGGAAAGAAATACAAACAAGAAAACTATTGAAAATAAAATACTTCTTATCATATCTTTCACATTTACAAACAAAAATAAGCTTCTTTTGTGGGTAAACAAAATTTAATCTGTTTTATCCAATAATTCTGCAACTTTATCAGCGCAATTCATACCATCAACAGCTGCAGACACGATACCACCGGCATAGCCTGCCCCTTCTGCGCAAGGAAATAACCCACAAATTTCCGTATGCTGAAGTGTATCCGGATTACGAGGAATGCAAATTGGTGAGGAAGTTCTTGACTCTGGTGCATGCAGTACAGCATCATTTGTTAAGTAACCAGGCATTTTCTTACCAAAATCTCTAAGTGCTTTTTTTAATCTTTTCGAAATAAACGTTGGAAACAATTCATTCAAATCAACACTTACCAATCCAGGTTGATAAGAGCTCTTGGGTAGATTGCTTGATTTTTTCCCGTGAATAAAGTCAATCATTCTTTGAGCAGGAACCTTTTGAGTTTTACCTGCCATTTCCCAAGCTTTTTGTTCAATTTGTTTCTGAAAATCCAGACAAACAAGTGGAGAATTCTGTTTCGAATGAATATCCTCTTCAGAAATGCTTACTACAATTCCTGAATTGGAGTAAGGATTGTTTCGCTTAGAAGGCGACCATCCATTGGTAACTACTTCACCATCAGCTGTAGCACACGGAGCCACAATTCCACCGGGACACATGCAAAAGGAAAAAACTCCCTTGCCATCGACTTGAGTAACTAAAGAATATGATGCTGGCGGTAAATAATCATCATTCAACCTACCGTGATATTGGATTTTATCAATTAATTCTTGACTATGCTCAATACGAACTCCAAGTGCGAATGGCTTAGCTTGTATGGATATATTTTTATTGTTTAATAGGTAAAAAATATCTCTAGCAGAATGACCTGTTGCCAAAATAACATTATCAAACGAATATTCGTGACTTTCATTTATTACAATTCCTGAAAGATGATTTTCTCGAATAATAAAATCAGTTAGTTTAGAATTAAAATGTATTTCACCACCACAAGCAAGAATAGACTCCCTCATGGCAACAATAATTTGAGGCAATTTATTTGTCCCGATGTGTGGATGGGCATCAATCAAGATATCTTCTTTTGCACCAAATTGAACAAAACCCTTCAATACTTTTTCGACATCACCCCGTTTTTTAGAACGAGTATATAATTTACCGTCTGAATAAGTTCCTGCTCCACCTTCTCCAAAGCAATAATTGGATTCAGGATTCAGAATCAATTCTTTATTCAATTTTGCCAAATCTCTTCTGCGTGAACGAACATCTTTACCTCGTTCGAATACAATTGGTTTATATCCTCTTTCTATCAAACGCAGAGATGCATAAATTCCTGCAGGTCCAAAACCAATTACAGCTACCGACTTTGAATTAGAGACATTTTTCCCATCAATAGCAATACTAGTTTCACTTGGTAAAATTTCATTGGAAACTATGAATGTCCCTAAAATTATGATTTCTTTCTTACGTGCATCAATACTACGTTTCTTCCATTTGAAATGAATTTCTGTAATCGGTATTTTAGACTGATGAGATAATTTATGCGAGATAAACAAATCATCTTTAGCCTCCTCAGGTGTTAATCTAAGTTGTATTTCTTGTAACATCATCCTTCAAAAATGACTGATAAAAACCATAATCGATTGTGAAGGCTTTGAATTGGTTTAGAAACCGGTGTGTAATCTTGAATAAACGTATTCTTTATACCGTGAGAAAATTTTAATTCAAACGCCAATTTGAAATAGGGTAGAAAAAACTCAACACCGCCGCCTAATTGATACTGAAAATCATTACGGCGTATTTTTACATAAGGATCGATGAAATTTTGAGCTGCTTTCTCCTGTGATTGTAAATCTAGGCAGTATTGTCCTCCCCCCATGAAATAGGCTGCAAAATTATTATAACGCAAAGTTCGGTATTGAAACATCAGGGGAAAATCAAGACTTGTAGAATTGACACGTTCCTCTTTCACAATATCAAAAGTTTTTGTAGTATCTGGATTATCATACGTATACAGAATTGCTTTTTCTTGAAAAGAAAGTGAAGGCATAAATCGCAATCGAAACGAAGGTTTCCAAATTTTCATTGTCGATAATATTCCTACTTGACCCCCAGGTTGGGCCTTTGTAACTAACGATTTAACTCCGTAAAGCTCATAGGCGTTAAGCACAGGATAAGCAGTAAAATCCGCTTGATTCAATCCCAACATAAAACCGAAATGAAAAAGCCGATCGTCAAATTTTTTATAATTCCAAGTTTTGTATGGTTGCGCGGATAATCGAAAGCAACTTAACAGAAGTAATATGGAAATATATTGACGCATAAATAGAAAACGATAATATCGAGATAAAATTACGCTAAAATAGATTTTCCACCTAAGTATATGGTAGCAATACCACCAGATAACCGAATGGAAGAAACATCTGAATATCCAATATTTGTTAAAATATTCTCAAAATCTTGTCCTTCAGGAAAGGCCTGAACTGACTCTGGAAGATAGGCATATGCTCGTTTATCTTTCGAAAACAATTTACCAAAAAAGGGAATAAAAAAACGAGAATAAAATCCAAATAATTGTTTGATAGGAAATACTTTAGGTTTTGAAAATTCCAAAATAACAACCTTACCGTTGGGCTTTAGAACTCGATACATTTCTGTAAGACCCTTGTTTAAATTTTCAAAATTCCGCACTCCAAATCCTACCGTTATAGCATCAAATATTTCATCTTGAAACGGTAAATTCTCTGAATCACCTAGCCGCAGAGAGATTAAATGATCAACTTGTTTGGCGCGCATTTTCTCCATCCCTACTTTCAACATTCCTTCTGAAATATCGACACCAATTACGTTTTGAGGATGAATACGCAATGATTCAAGTGCAAAATCTCCCGTGCCAGTAGCAATGTCTAAAATCTTTTTTGGTTTGATAGATTTTAATTCTTTAATTGCCCGTTTTCTCCAAAGCCGATCAATTCCCAAGGACAAAAAATGATTTAGAAAATCATATTTCGCCGAAATATTGTTAAACATTGTAGCAACCTCCTGTTTTTTGGAAGTTTTCTCATCGCCGTAAGGTTTTACCACATTTTCTGACATACGTAATTAACTAACACGGTTAGAAGCAAAAAGTTTATGTACTTCTTTCATTAATTCATTGGTTTCGATACTCACAACCCCAGATTTTTCACAAACTAAACCACCGGCAAGATTTGAAATTTGGGCCAACTCTTGCATTGTGCATCCCGAAGCTAAACACAAAGTGGCCACAGCTATTACCGTGTCCCCCGCTCCACTCACATCTGAAATATTTCTCAAATGAGCATCAAAATACTCCACTTTTGAATGATCAGAAATTGCTACTCCATGCTCAGATAAAGTAATAAATGTGAATGAATTACCAATTCGTTGATTCAATTCCTGAATTGCCTTTTCAAAAGATTCTTTATCTGCGGGAAAATCAATAGAAACCCCAATTCCTTCCTTCAATTCTTTCAAATTTGGTTTGAAAAGAGTAACATTGTGGTATGAGAAGAAATTCTTTTTCTTTGGATCTACAGTTGTAATAATATTATTAGTTCTTGCTTTCTGAATAACCGAATGAATTATTTTTTCTGTTAATAATCCTTTGTTGTAATCTTCAAAAATAATCGCATCAAAATTATCATTGATAAATGATAATAGCTGGTCTTGAACCAATTCTTCTTCCTCTTCGTTAAGATAAGATGTTACTTCGGAATCCACACGTAGCAGTTGCTGTTTATTTCCTAGAATGCGAGTCTTGACGGTAGTGGGCCGATTATTCAATGAAACAATAGCACCGGAACCAATTCCGAACTGAGAACAAAGTTTAATTATTTTAATTCCCGCATCGTCATTTCCTACAATTGCTCCTAAATGTACCTCAGCTCCAAGAGCTACGACGTTTAATGCAACATTAGCTGCTCCACCTAAACGGTCTTCTTCTCTAGATAATTCAATAATGGGAACAGGTGCCTCAGGTGAAATTCTACTTACGTTACCGATCATGTAACGATCTAACATAACATCCCCAATAACTAAGACTTTTTTATTTTTAAATCCTTCAAAAAGGCTTTGTACATTCATAAAACTATTCAAGCTAATTTTTCAAGAGCTTGTTTCATTCTACGCATAGCTTCCGTTAAAGTTTCTTCGGATGCAGCATAAGAAATTCTAAGACATTCAGGAGCACCAAAGGCATCTCCTGAGACAAGGGCTAAAAGACCTTCTTCCAATAGATACATACAAAGTTCATGGGAATCTTTGATAGTTGTTCCTTGATATGATTTACCGAAAAAAGCAGAAACATCAGGAAAAACGTAAAATGCTCCCTCAGGGACATTTGTCTTAACACCAGGTATTTGATTCAATTTATCTAATACCAAATCCCTTCTTTTGTGAAAAGCTTGAATCATATCTTTCAAAACAGCTGGATCTGCCAACATTGCTGCAATCGCGGCTTTTTGAGTTATAGAACAGGTAGCTGAAGTAAATTGTCCTTGCATTTTATCGCAGGCACTTGCAATTTCTTTAGGGGCTCCGATATAACCCAATCTCCATCCTGTCATGGCCCATGCCTTAGAAACGCCATTAACGGTAACTACTTGATTGTAAACTTCTGGAAACTGAGCCAAACTCTCATGTTTTCCTACAAAATTGATGTGTTCATATATTTCATCACTGATAACCACCAATTGTGGGTGTTGCTTTATTACTTGTGCTAAAGCATGCAATTCCTCTTTACTATACACAGAACCAGTTGGATTACAAGGAGTTGAAAAAATAAGCATTCGCGTTTTTGGAGTAATTGCTGCTGCTAATTGATCTGGTGTTATTTTAAAATCAGTTTCAATTCCGGCATGTACAATTACTGATTTCCCTTCAGCAACCTTCACGATTTCCAAATAAGAAACCCAATATGGAGCAGGGATTATAACTTCATCACCAGGATTTATTATACTTAACACTACATTGGCGATCGATTGTTTGGCACCAGTTGAGACCACAATTTGATCTTTTGAATATACCAACCCATTATCTCTTTTAAATTTAACACTTATACTTTCTCTCAAATCATCGTATCCTGAAACAGGCGTGTACATCGTAAAATTATTATTCAGAGCATCTACAGCTGCATCTTTTATAAACTGAGGTGTAAAGAAATCCGGTTCACCCAACGAAAGTGAAATAACATCTTTTCCTTGAGCTTTTAATTCGCGACTTTTTTTTGCCATTCCAATTGTTGCAGACTCCTCCATGGAGTTAATTCGATCTGAAAGTAAAATCATTCTTTTTATTTTTTGGTAGTACAAATCTAATTATTCCATGATTTACTTCTATCTAAACTTTAAAAAGTTTAACAAAAGATTCAAGTAAGAACAAATTATTTACTTGGAAAAAAAACTATTTTAATTACCAAAAATATCCATTGGACAACTCGGATATTTCTCAACAATTAATCGAGCTATTCTACTGTTCTGAATAGGCAAATCAATCAATTCAAAATCATCGTTAATTTCAATTCCATCTGACCAATTAAGTTGGCTCCATTTTCCATTGCTCTTTTTGAGCAATCCCCACCTTGGCTCTCCGTATTCCTGTCCATCTTTAAGCGGTAAAACAAGAGCACAAGCCCAATTATTTTTAACCAATAAATGTTCGATTCTAAATAAAATACTCGATTTTTCTTCAAAATCTTCTCTGAAAATATTTAAGATCTCTGTTCTTTCGTTGGAACCTTTCTCAGGAGTGTAGGCCTTTTGACTGAAAACGAATTGATTCAACAATAGAAAAGTAAGAAAAACAAATGTCTTTATCATATAATAATAGCTTATTTATAAAATAAATATAAGTAATATTTTCAAACAGAAATAAATCAAACAAATAGTCAATCAAAATTTTTTAACCACTCATTTTATGGAAATAAAGGAATAATCAATTTAATCCTTGAAACTCGCCCTACGGATTCGATCATTTAAACTTCTTCCAATTCCTATCTCAGGAAATAGCTTTATATAAATCATGTCTAAATTCAGTTTATCTAACTGATAAAAAGACCAATATAATTTTTGAGAAGCTTCGTCTAAATTATTATTTTCAGCCAAAACGACTTGATTCTCTGATGGAATTCCGTCTATTTTTTTTTCATTAAATAGAATTAATCCAATGTTTCCCGACCTTTCAATAAGTGAATATTGCTCAATAATTTTCAAATTCGTCTTGGGAGCATAGTGATGTCGAACCATTCCGGGAGCAATAATTACTTCACCAGCCTCATTTTTTATAAAAACAGGTTGGTTGCAAAGCTCTTCAATTTCTTCAGGAGAAATTTGTCCCAATCGATAGACAATTATTTTATCATTTTCCACACCAACAATAGTTGATTCAATACCCACATTACAAGATCCTCCATCAAGGATCATGGGCAAATCATCACCAAATTGAATCCTGACATGCTCTGCACATGTTGGGCTTATCGATCCATATTTATTTGCGCTAGGTGCAGCCAACGGAAAATCAATACTTTTTAACAATCTTAAGGTCAATGGATGATTGGGTATTCGGACTCCTACTCTATCTTCTCCTGCTGTTATTTTATCCGGTATTAATCCATTTTTAGGTAGTAAAAGTGTGAGTGGTCCTGGCCAGAATTTATCACCTAATTTTTGCGCCCATTCTGGATAATCTGAAACATAATTTTTCACTTGATTAATTGATCCGCAATGAACAATTAACGGATTACTTTGAGGCCTACTCTTCAAAGAGAAAACTTGATCCACAGCCGAAACCAATAGCGCATTCGCTGCCAAACCATATACCGTTTCTGTCGGGATAGCAACTACTTTTCCAAGTTCTAAAAGTTTGCCAGCATTTATCAGAATCTCTTTTTCCATTTTATCCGATTCAAACTTGTTTAAAACAAAAGAGATAGAGCTAAATGTGTTTTTGTGAATTGTATCAAATTGAGAACAATCCAACCAAATGGTTTCAGTTATACCTTCTTCAATTTGACATGAGGTATCTATTGAGCCTAAGGCGGTAAAATGAAACCAAGATGTTTTTTTCAAATACCATTTATTTTTAAAAAAATACGTGTGATGAGTGATTGAAATAAGTGAATTTAACATCAATTCTGTCAAACCACACTCCTCGTTAATTTCTCGTTCGGCAGCAACTTCAGAACTTTCTCCCAAATCCAATTTCCCCTTCGGGATATCCCAAAAACCATTTCTTTTTATAAAAAGATAATTTTGATCGTGCTCCACAATCCCGCCAGCAGCTTCAATAAAAATAAATTCCTTAAACAGGTTTTCTAATTCATAATTTAAATCCATGAATAAAACCGTAATTATTTCATTTTCAGGTAATGAGCTTACAAACGGAAGTAAATCTTTTAATACCGACATATGTGGATAAAAATAGAATACCTCATCATTCCTTGAATCATTTAGACTATCGGTAAAATTTACTTCTCTATTTTCAATAAAAACTTTGTACATTTGTAAATATGATATACCACAAAGATAAAGCATTAAAAATTGCTGAGTTTCTTTTACAGATTAAAGCTGTGAAATTACAGCCAAAAAATCCTTTCACATGGGCATCAGGATGGAAATCTCCTATTTACTGTGACAATCGTATTACATTATCCTTCCCAAATATTCGAACTTTCATTCGACAGGCTTATGCCCAATCAATTTTGGACTATTTTGGAAAACCAGATGTAATAGCGGGAATAGCTACTGGAGGTGTTCCTCAAGGAGTATTGGTTGCGCAAGAATTAGGTTTACCATTCATTTATGTAAGAAGTTCTGCAAAGGATCATGGTATGGGCAACATCATTGAAGGGTTTTATGAAAAAGGACAACGAGTAGTAGTTATTGAGGACTTAATATCAACAGGAGGAAGCAGTATTAAAGCTATTAATTCGTTAAGAGAAGCTGGATTAGATATAAAAGGATTGGTTGCAATTTTTACGTATGGTTTTGAAGTTGCTACGAAAAATTTCGCAGATGCAGAATGTCCTGTATTGACCCTTTCTGATTACGACACGCTAGTAGACTCAGCCTTGAAAACGAAATACATAACCGAAGATGACATAGCTTCTCTTCACAAGTGGAGAGAAAAACCGGATTCTTGGAATCCTTAATTCATTTATTATGCAACTAATTAGTCAAGAAGTAGAAATCAATGCTTCTCCTGAGGCAGTTATTACTTTTCTCTCTTCACCGAAAAATATTGAAAAATTATTACCTACTGACAAAATTAGTGACTTCAAATTTGACGATATTGCATGTTCATTTAAAGTTCAAGGTGGTATTACGATATCTCTATTGCAAGCTGGTAGTGAAAATAATCAGAAACTTTTTTTAAAATCCGGAGAAAAATCTCCTTTTCCTTTCAACCTAACAGTGCATACATTACCCACTTCATCAGGTACCAAAGGACATATTGAATTTAACGGAGAGGTAAATGCATTTTTAAAGATGATGGTTGAAAAACCACTTAGTGCCTTATTCAATTATATGTCTAGTAAAATGAAAGAACAGTTCTAGAATTCATTTGACCTCCTCAAATGAAGTATCTTCAGCCGTAATTTTTGACTTCCCAATTACACTTGTCTTACCTTGGTTTTTTTGAATAAATTCTTTTCTTTTTTGAAAATCTCTTTCGCGTTGTTTCAATTTTTTCTCCTCATCCAAATTTCTTTTGGCAATCAAAGCGCGACCAATGATTCTTAAAACAACCAAAACACCAATAATGATAAGTACCGTACGAAATAAACCGGTAACACTTGCCTCAACAACCATTTTATCTAGATAAATGCATGTTTCTTTCAGAATAAATTTTCGTAAAGAACGGATCTTTTAAATTCTTAATGAATCGAATCGCCTCACCGGTAGATTTCATTTCTGGGCCTAACTCTTTCTTTACATCTGGAAACTTTTCGTATGAGAAAACCGGAATTTTTATCGCATATCCTTCTTTTCTAGGGTTGAACGTAAAATCAGTTACTTTCTTTTCACCTAACATTACTTTCGTCGCATAGTTTACATAAGGTTCGTCATAAGCTTTTGCTATAAACGGTACTGTTCTAGATGCTCGAGGATTTGCTTCAATAACATACACTTTATCATCTTTAATAGCAAATTGAATGTTAATTAGTCCAACCGTTTTAAGTTCAACAGCCAATTTCTTCGTAATGTCTTCTATTTGAGTCATCACAAAGTCTCCCAAGTTGTATGGAGGAAGAACAGCATAGGAGTCTCCTGAATGAATTCCCGCTGGTTCAATGTGTTGCATAATACCGATTATGTATACATTTTCGCCATCACAAATTGCATCTGCTTCTGCTTCGATAGCCCCCGACAGAAAATGATCCAATAAAATTTGATTATTTCCCATTTCATTGATAATATCAACAACATGGTGTTCTAGTTCTTCTTTATTGATAACAATTTTCATTTTTTGACCACCAAGAACGTAGGATGGACGAACTAATAGCGGGAAACCTAACTCGTCCGCCAAGTCCAAAGCTTGTTCTGCACTTTCTACCACTCCATATTTTGGAAAAGGAATGTTGTTTGCCTCTAAGGTTTGAGAAAATCGTCCACGATCCTCAGCTAAATCCAATGATTCGAAGCTCGTACCTATGATTTTCACTCCATACCTACTTAACTTTTCTGCTAACTTTAAGGCTGTTTGACCTCCTAATTGAACAATTACCCCTTCTGGTTTTTCATGTTGTATGATATCATAAATATGTTCCCAAAAAACAGGTTCAAAATACAATTTATCGGCGGTATCAAAATCAGTAGAAACCGTTTCCGGATTGCAATTAATCATGATTGTTTCATAACCACATTCTTTGGCTGCGAGAACACCATGAACGCAAGAATAATCAAATTCTATTCCTTGACCAATTCGATTTGGACCTGATCCTAAAACAACAATTTTCTTCTTATCTGAAACAACACTTTCATTTTCGTATTCAAAAGTTGAATAATAGTATGGTGTTTTAGCTTCAAACTCTGCAGCACAGGTATCCACTAATTTATAGACTCGATTTATTCCGAATTCACGTCGTTTCGTATAAACTTCTGATTCTAAACAACGGAGCAAATGCGCAATTTGCCGATCAGCATATCCTTTTTGTTTTGCCTCAAAAAGTATGTCTTTCGGTAAATTTCCGACGTGAAATTTCTCGATTCGACGTTCTAACTTAATCAAATCTTCTATTTGCTTTAAAAACCAAATATCAATTTTTGTTTTCTCGACTATTGTTTTGAAAGGTATTCCCAATTTAATAGCATCGTAAATATGAAAAAGTCGATTCCAACTTGCATGTTCTAACGAATTTAATATCTCATTTTGATTTGTGAGTTCACGCCCATCGGCACCTAATCCATTTCGATTGATTTCCAGAGATTGACAAGCTTTTTGAAGTGCTTCTTGGAATGATCGACCAATTCCCATAACTTCACCAACAGATTTCATTTGAAGTCCTAATTCGCGATTCGTTCCAGGAAATTTATTGAAATTCCAACGAGGTATTTTAACAATTACATAATCCAATGTTGGTTCAAACAAGGCGGAGGTTGTCTTTGTAATTTGATTTTTCAACTCATCCAAATGGTAACCAATTGCTAGTTTTGCTGCAATTTTCGCAATTGGATAACCGGTAGCTTTTGATGCTAGAGCTGAAGAGCGAGAAACGCGTGGATTAATCTCAATAGCAATGATATCCTCATTTTCATCGGGTGAAACAGCAAACTGAACATTACATCCCCCGGCAAAGTTCCCAATAGAGCGCATCATTTTTATGGCCATATCTCGCATTTTCTGAAAAGTAGTATCAGAAAGAGTCATTGCAGGAGCTACGGTTATTGAATCTCCTGTATGAATGCCCATTGGATCAAAATTCTCAATAGAACAAATAATAACCACATTGTCGTTCGCATCACGAAGAAGTTCTAACTCATACTCTTTCCACCCTAACAAAGCTTTATCAATCATTACTTCATGTATGGGTGAAAGTTGCAATCCACGCTCCAATAAACCATCAAATTTTTTAGGATCATATACAATGGATGCACCCGATCCACCAAGTGTATATGAAGGTCGAATACATAATGGAAAGCCAAATTTTTGAGCTACTTCTTTTCCCTCTAAAAAAGATTTAGCTGTTGCTTGAGGAGCCATGGGGACATCAATCTGATCCATCAATAAACGGAAAGCTTCTCTGTTTTCTGTGATTTCAATTGCTTTAATATCAACACCAATTATTTTAACACCATGTTCTTCCCAAATACCCATCTCATCACATTTGATGCATAGATTTAAGGCCGTTTGTCCCCCCATAGTTGGTAAAACAGCATCAATCTTATGGTTATTCAAAATCGCAATAATACTCTCTGGCTCCAGAGGTTGGAGATAAACATTATCAGCAACAACCTTGTCCGTCATTATCGTGGCTGGATTGGAATTAATCAGTGTGACTTCAATTCCTTCTTCACGAAGTGAGCGTGCGGCTTGGGATCCGGAATAATCAAATTCACAAGCTTGACCGATAACAATGGGACCGCTTCCTATAATAAGGATTGAGCGAATGGAAGAATCTTTTGGCATATTTTCAATTTACATTCTTCGAAGCGAACGTTCGCTGCAAATTGAGCACAAATTTAATTGAAAAAGACTGTGAAAATGGAAAAAAATAGAACAGTTTATGAACAAAATTATTCGAATTGTTAATATTTATAATCCTAATAACAAGAATCAAATACCCTCTTCCACTTTAAAAATCTCAGACATTTGTAAACGAGCCTTTGGACAGCCAAGAATCGCTAAATAATCTCCAATCTCCACTTGATGATCATTCGTTGGATTATTAATTAATTTACCATCCTTTTTACTTAGGCCGACTAATATTACATTGAAATCTTTTTTAAGCTGAATGAATAAGTCAAAACACTTTGAATTCAAAAACGGATTTTCATCTATCACCCGATATTGCATCAATCCCATATCATCATCGGAAGTAGCTGAACTCATTATACCCTCAGTGATTTTTGCAACTACGGGCTCGAAAACAAAACTTGCAATCAGTTTAGAGGCTACTTCATTTTTAGACAATGTAAATGTCACTCCTAATTCATGAAACGTTTCTTTCAAAGACGGGCTATTCAAAGCAATAACGTATGATTTTTCAGGGAAAACTTTTCTTAGAGCAATTAAATTAACTAGATTTTCAGTATCATCCTCGTAATTCAATAAAATAGTTGTTGAATTACTCATGTTGGCTCTTTTGAATGTTTTTTCATCCATGAAATCTGTGTGCAAAGCAAAAACAAATTCTGGATTAAAATTATTATAAACCATTTCGATATTCTCTTTCTCTTTGGTAATAAGAACAACCTGCTTTTCCGCATTTACTATCTCTTGAATTACTTCATAAGCGAAATCATTCCAATGAACAATTACAACATGATTTTCAAAGCTGCAACCGTGGTAACCTAACTTTCTTTCTTCCATAAATGCAAAAATTTTATTTGAAATTTCACTAATAATATAACCTAAGACCCCAATACTACCAAACACAAAAATCATTGAAATCATTCGACCAAAATCCGAAACAGGAAAACGATCTCCATAACCGATAGTTGTTAATGTAATAATTGAATACCATAAAGCATCCTTGAACGATTTGATGTTTGAATTTTCTTCATTAATCTCAACCAAATACAAAATATAAACCCAAAGGACATAAAAGATCAGTACACCAAGTATTACAATTATTCTTTTCCAAACTAAAGACTTCATTCGATAAGTATTAGATCAAAAATATGTAAAAAAAATAGCAAATAAAACAAGTCAAATATTATTTTAATCTTTGTATTCTATTTTTACCAAAATTTCATCCAATTTATTGTTTGCTAAATCTATAATTGATGACCTATTCAAGTCGATTAAATCTTGTTTCTCTCTTTATCTTCATTTATGTCAATTATTTTGCCCAGCACAATCATTCTAACGACAGCATCCACAGAGACACCCATTATATGATTATAAAAAATCAGGTTAAATCAAAATTTTGGGGAAATTCATGGCATCTACCAATTGGTTATTCTGTTGGTATATCTCAAGACCTTGAGGCAGGAATTGGTCGTAGTTATAAACGAAATATGTGTGGTGGAGCCGGTTGTTTTTTTGAAGTAAATTCTTGGGGAGTTGGTTATGGTATTGGATTAAAATCTGGAAATACTGCTCATAGTATTCGAGGTTATTATGGGTATAATTTTTTATACTTTCCACCATTTTCAGCAGGAATAAGAGGCGATTATGTTTATGACATTTCCAATCATGTTCACTACCTCAAACCTTCATTGGGTTTCTCGTTCATTCTTGGTGAACTTTTTTACTCGTATGGATTAAAAATAAACAAGGGTGTTAGAATGTTTCCAGGCCACGCATTTACATTAAGAATCAACCTATTTTATCCCATGAAAAAATGGGAAGAACATCGTCCAAATCGCTGTTAAAATTAATTCAACATTTTCTCCCAAGCATCCATTTTATGATCAAGTTGAGCTCTTAGCTTATCATATTCATCCAGAATACTTTTCGATTTTTGTTCATCTGCATAATCCAACTCAGCCAAGATTTTATTCATATCCTCAATTTTTGTTTCCAATTCGGAAATCTCCTTTTCAATTCGCTTTATTTCCTTCTCATTATTCTCTGTCTTTACCGCCGAATGAACAACTTCTTTTGGTTTTTGAGATTCTTTCTCAACTTTCGGAACTTGATTCAACTCACGTTGTTCTTCTGTTTTTTTCTTCAAAAATTCCATTACATTGTAATGATGAATCTTCAAATTATAATTGTAAATTTCCCAAATACGATTCGTCAAGCCTTCCAAAAACTCCCGATCATGTGAAACAATGATAAACGTACCTTCGTAATTAATCAAAGCCTGTTTTAAAACCTCCTTGCTTGCTATATCTAAGTGGTTTGTGGGCTCATCCAAAATCAAAAAGTTGGAAGGACTAAGTAATAATTGACAAAGTGCAAGACGTGTTCTCTCTCCTCCTGATAAAACTTTGACTTTTTTATTGACATCCTCACCAGTGAATAAAAATGTTCCCAGAATCGTTCTTAAATCTTTTCGAATATCACCAACCGCAATATTATCTACTGTTTCAAAAACAGTTAATTCTGTATCTAGTTCTTCTGCCTGATTTTGGGCGAAATAGGCAATATTCACATTATGCCCGTATTTTACAGTTCCATCGCCTTCTACCTCGTTCATGATTCGTTTAAGTAAAGTCGATTTTCCGACACCATTGGCGCCCAAAAAAGCAATCTTCTCTCCCCTACCAACCGTAATATTAATCTCTTTAAAAATCAACTTTTCACCATACGACTTTCCCATTTGGTCTAATTCCAAAACCCATTTCCCCGGCTGAACACTCAATGGAAAAGTCAATCGCATTCTTGATGTTGGATCTTTCTCAATTTCAATTCTTTCCGTTTTTTCAAGTTTTTTCATGAGAGACTGAGCAAAAGCGGCTTTACTACTTTTTGCCCTAAACTTATCGATCAGCATTTCAGTTTGCTTGATATCTTTATCCTGCTGTTTTTTAGCCGACTCCAACCGTTCTAAATCCTCTTCGCGAAGCGCTTTGTATTTACTGTAGTTATATGGAAAATCTAAAATCTTACCTAAGGATATTTCCAAGGTGCGTTTGGTAACATTGTCTAGAAATAATCGATCATGCGAAATGAGAATAACTATTCCCTCAAATTTTTGAAGATAGGCCTCCAACCAGCTTATCGAAATAATATCCAAATGATTGGTAGGTTCATCCAGAAGTAAAATATCTGGTTGGTTAACAAGAATTCTTGCCAATTCTGCACGCATTTTCCATCCACCTGAAAAAGAATTTAATGATCGATCCAAATCATTGTCCTGAAATCCCAGGCCTTTTAATGTGGTCACAATGCGTTCTTCCCAAGTATGTCCGTCAAACAAACCAAAGGCATGATTCAATTCGGAGAGTTCATCCAAAAGCGATAAATAACTATCTGATTCATAATCTGTTCGAATCACTAATTGATTATTTATTTCATCTAACCTAGTTCTTATTTCATTAATTTTCTCATTTGACTGATTCAAAAATTCAAAAACACTATTGGTTGTATCGATTACAATATCTTGAGTCAGAAAACCGATGGAATTTCCTTTCGATAAATGAATTTTTCCTTCTGATGATTGTTGTCTACCTGATAAAATCTTTAGCAACGTGGATTTTCCTGCTCCATTCTTTCCGACAAGTCCAACGCGTTCACCGCGATTGATTTGTAAATTAACTCCTTTAAATAAATATCCTTGAGGAAGATGCACCCCTAAATTCTCCAACGTAATCATGGCGCAAAAGTAGTTAATTTAACGAGTAGATTTGAATAATTCGTACTTTTGATTCAAATTTCCCAACAGTGAAAATAGAGCTTTGTGCCGCATCCAATGAATCGATTCTTTTGGCAAAAGAATTCAATATTGATCGAATTGAACTATGTCAAAATCTGGAACAAGGAGGACTAACTCCTTCTGCAGGAATAATTGAATTCGCATTATCTAAAGAACTGGAAACAAATGTATTGATAAGGCCGAGAGCAGGTGGATTTAACTATTGTGAAGAGGACTTTTTGATTATGCTTAAAGATATAGAATATTGCAAAAAAATAGGTGCGCATGGAATTGTCATAGGAGTATTAACAGAAACGAATGAAATCCATAAAAACCAGCTTGAGCAGATTGTCGATATTTCGGAAGGACTAAATATTACATTTCACAGAGCTTTCGACGATACAATAGAATGGAAAAGGTCAATGGAAATCCTAATTAATTATGGTGTTAAGAGAATTTTGACATCTGGTATTTCTCCCAACGTAGAAACAGGAATCAACGTATTGAAAGATATGGTTTCTTTTGCCAAGAATAGAATAGAAATCATGGCTGGAGGAGGAATTAATGCCGCCAATGTTCAAAAAATCATCAACGAGGCAAAACCGAACGCGATTCATTTTTCGGCTACGAGTAAAAAACTCCTTGACGAAGAATCTCTTTTCTCGGAGACTATTTTGGGAGTAGATCGAAAAAAAGTAATGCGAATAACAGAAGCAATTCGTTCAATCTAATTCTTATCAAATTTATACGTATATTGAATCATTACAGTCCTAGGAGCCTCTATTTTTAAAGGTCTCAAGGAATAACTCCTGTTTAAAATGTTACTTCCAATGAGTGCGATTTTATGCGTTTCACTAATTGAATAGGAAAAACGAGCATCAAAAATCCAATTTCCAAATCTGTGCGAATTAAAATAATCCATGTAGCGCAAATCTTGCAACCAATTACCAATATCGGAAGTTGTATCCGTTGTTAATTCTTCAAAATCTTTTATGATTGCATCCATGTTTACAATCTTACTGAAATACTTCGCACTTAATCCTAAACTAATTTTTTTGTTGTAAGTTAATTCAGCATCCAATTTTACGTTGTGTAAAAATCGGTATTTTAAAATCCCTTTGGAACCATCGAGAGATGTCGAATTATACGTAAATATTCGGTTTAATGAATCTGTTGCATAAACATAATCCGGTGATAAAGTCTTTGGAACAATGTAATTGTAACCAGTCATAAATGTTAAAAGGGTCTTTTTTGATAATTTAGCCATTCCCATAAATGAAGCATCTAATCCTGTAACACGCGACTGCCCCGTGTTCAGAAACATAAAACCGGCACTCTGCCCAAGTGTTTGCGGATCTCCTGTAAATGTTCTCCAAATCCCAAACATATATTCAATGGTGTTTTGGTATTCTTGCCAAAATCCAGCAATATCAACATATCCAAAAATCTTCCCTAGTTTCAAACCTTGTTTAATCCCAATTTCTGCATTCCAACTACTCTCCGGTTTCAAATTTGGATTAGGAAATACACCAAAATTACCAACACCCGTCTTGATAAAACGTTCCGTAATTGTAGGGAAACGATAGCCCTGTCCGTACGATCCTCTTAAATAAGTTTCTTGATACAATTTTATGGTTGAACCTGCTCTAAAAATCGGTTTGATTGCTGTTATGGTATCGTTCAACTGAAAATATTCTAAACGAGCTCCTGCCGATAAATTAAATGTCTTATTGACTTTACTTTCCAATTGGGTGTAGGCCGAAATATTCAACAATTGGTTATTCGGAGAGCCAGAACCCGAGTAAATATTTGCATAGGAATTTGTAAACGTGCTTGTTATTCCACCTATAAAATCTAAATTTTTCAATTCGGGATAACTTTTTTGGAACATGTAATCTCCGTAAAATGTGGTTGCTCGATTTGATTGATTTGCACTCATTTGATTATCCGAATGCAAAATCCTACCTCTCAATGCATGCTTTCCATCGGTTTCTGTATTGAAATTTACGTAAGGATCCAAATTAAAAATAACTTGATCTTGAAGAAAAATCGCTCCCGGATATGCCTTATACAGTCCGGATGTATCATTCAACCAAGCCAGTGGCATATTGGTATGTGCCAACATGAAATTTCCATTAAGACCGTAGTTCAATCCTTTGTATTTCTCTGATCGTTTCCGAAGGTTAAAATTCAATCTTCCTCTTTTGGATATTAATTGTTGTTCAGTAAAGTTTGTGATAGTATCAGGAAAAACAGTAGCCACAATAGAATCTGTTTTAGGAGGCCCAATATATCCATGATCATAATTGAAATTACCACCCAAGACCAAATCAATACTTTTGTATTTTCGAGAATACAAAAAATTCAAACCATGAATACCGGGATATTGTTCATTCCATTTGGCATCGGGAGAAGAAAATGGTGCTGAATATGCTCCGGAATAAACATTAACCTTAAATACAGGCTTTTGCTGCGGATAGGCTGTTCGAATATGAATCGACCCGGAAAGGGCTGAACTACCAGAAAGAACTGAGGCTGCACCTTTGATTACCTCTACTTGACTTATGTTTTCAATTGGAATAAATCCCCATTCTGGTCGTCCTGCATCACCAGAAAGCATGGGCATATCATCTACAATAACAGCAACTTTCGAACCTACACCAAAAGTAAATCCACTTCCACCACGTATTTGAGGTTCTCCATCTAGTATGTTTAATCCAGGTGTCTGATCCAAAGCTGTCTCAATGCTACGGGTATTTTTGTTTTCAATCAATTGTGGTTTTATTACAACCATGGAAACGGTTTGGTCTTCAATCGATTTATCAAACTTCCCAACTTTCACTTCGAATTGTTCAAGTTCCTTCACGAGCGAACGCAATTGAATATCATGTGTAAGCGTTTTATTATCTTCTATCAAAACAGAAGAAGTATCTGTTTTCATATCGGTAAAGCGACAAATAATGCGAGCAGTTCCGGATGGAAGTTCTAAACGATAAAATCCTTTTTCATCCGTGCGAGCTCCTCGGGTAACATCCTTTCGATAAATAATATCTGCTCCTTCAATTGGGTTTCCGCTAGGATCCGTAACAATTCCCTGAATTACACCATTTTGAGCTAATAAATAATTTGCTGCAAGAATTGCAAATACAACAAGAAAAAACTTCATTCGAATTACGGTACTAGAATTTTCAAAGAAGAATTGGAAGTTTGAATGAAATAAATCCCTGAATTTAACTTTTGTCCGTTCAAACTTTCAATAGATCCTTGATGAGTTATCTTTCCATCCATAGTAATAATTGAAATTGTTGTTGGACTTCCATTAATTACAAGTCCCGATTCGGTACTATAATAAGCTGTAAATTCCTTTTGATTATAGGTTGATTCGAGCCCTGAAGTACTGTTATAAATCAATTGAACATCATCGATTAAAACCTCATCATTCGCTGCACCACCACCAGGAGTTTGATTTGTGGTAAAAGTAATTAGGATGAATTGTTGCGAAGTAGCAGGACCTTGGTTAACAAAAGGAACTGATTTACGCACCCATTGTCCTCCCGTAGAAGGATAATTAAGTTCAGCTCTAGAAATTACATGGCTAGTAGAATTAGCATCAAGAGGATCTCTGAGGTCATAAGAATCATGCAATATTGCGTGAACACGAGCATTCGGATTTCCACTTGCTGGTGTAAATTTCACCCAGAATACAAGTGAATCTGGAGAATTAGTTAGTGCTTCTGAAAAATTAGCGTCAGCAGTTTGAGAGAAATTATAGTTTGCGGGATCACTCGGTGTAGAACTACCCATATTGATTTTCCCCAATGTCAAATTTCCATTTGCAACAATACCTAATGTGCTTTTGGACCAAACTCTGACACAATATTGACCAGTAGCTCCCGTGCGAATAGCTGTTGATCTTTGTACTTGTTGAGAGGCAAAAGAGGCAAAACTTCCTTGTCCTGATTTAAAACTATTCCAATTCGAAGGTTCTTCTGTTGCTTGACCAACATTATCCCATAATTCCATATCTCCATTTCCAACTTGCTGTTGAGCAAAAGAAAAAGAAAATGCAAAACCTACTATTAAAAATGTAATTTTTTTCATACCAAATTTTTATAATTAAGTACAAATAAAAGAAATAAATTATTTTGATTTACAAATTTGAAAATCGTTTACTAACGATTTATTAACTGATTTATGAAACCAGATTAAGTTCTTCTTCCCAAATTTTAAATGAAAAAGGAACTCTTACCATGTGAGCATAATCCTTTCCAACCTCCAACATATCTTGATCTGCAGCATGGTAATACCACTCAACTTTTGCTTCAAAACCTCGCTCATTGAGATCATTTAATTGATAAAGCAAGTGAAGAATGTTTTTCGAGGAAGAAACATTTAAATAAGCAATATCAATCTTAAAAATTGTTTCCTTCGCAGGGTTATTTACATAATTTTTAAACCATTCAACAACGGGAAACCAAAAATCATCACTGTTTTCTGGAATCGATTTTCCCTGAATTTCCATAATTCCAGTTTCTTCAAAACGAATTAGTGGTGTAAGCGAGGTAGCAAAAATTGATAAGTTATCCATACGTTTGAAAAGTTGAAGTATCAAATTTAACAAGTTTTTGCAATAAAACAAAAAAATGATGTAAGTTGAGTTTCTCAATATTCATTATGTTTCGGGTAATGAAGTAAATCAATGAGATAAAAACAAGTTAATAGCAAGAATTATTGAAACCTAAAAACTAAAAAATCTGTTAAAGTTTAATTTGCATTACTTACAGACCAAAATCATTGAAGGATTTCTCAGTCTTTTAATCAATGAAAACAGTAATCCAGAAACTCCAATAACACCAATAATTCCGACAACATAAGGACCTATAAAATCGGTCAAAGGAAAAACAGTATAATCTATTATCTTCTCTAGAAAATTTTCTGGTGGAACAGCTACAAAAGTTCCATTATCTAATTGAAGAGCCAAAATGAACCAAGCATACAATAGTAATCCACCCATGAACAAATAAAACAAATTTCCAATGAATGGTTTAAGTACAAATTCCTTTTTCTTCGTACACTTGAAGTTCCTCAAAGTACTTAAATCGTTTAATATACCCTTCATTAAAGTAGAATCTAATCCAAAGCCAAGTGTTTCAGTTTTTTTCTTGTTCTTATCATTGGTATAAAACAATCTCAACCAGCAATCTTCTTCAACCTGTTCATTATGCTCAATCGCCCTAATTTCATAAATATTGTCGTACAAGATACAGGTCAATTCGGAATTTTGGCTAAATTCAACATTCCCTGATAAATAATCGTTGATGGTTGATTCTTCGTAAGCAAGAATAATCATATCATCGGCCATGTATAAATAATTGCATGTGTCGTCGTCTTGATTTGCAATGTTTATAAGTTGATTTAAATTCTTGAACTCCTTCATAAAATTCAAATTTGAAAATATCTTATTTTTTTCTAAAAAACACTTTAATAGGTACTCCTTCAAAGTCAAACTCATCCCTCAACCTATTTTCAACAAATCGTTTATAGGAATCCTGAACATATTGAGGTAAATTGCAAAAGATAGCAAATGCCGGTGCATACGTAGGAAGTTGTTGCACGTACTTAATTTTAATATATTTACCTTTCACGGCAGCTGGTGGGGTGGCATGAATAATTGGGAGTAATACTTCGTTTAAAACTGAGGTAGAAATACGTTTTGTTCTATTTTCATGAACCTTAATCGCAGCCTCAATTGCCTGAAAAATACGCTGCTTTGTGATTACAGAAGTAAAAATAATCGGAACATCATTGAACGGTGCTAATTGCTCTCTGAGTCTTGTTTCATAAATCTTCATGGTGGTATGGTCTTTCTCGACCAGATCCCATTTATTTACTAGAACGACTATACCTTTTGAATTTTTCTCGGCAATGTAATAAATACTTAAATCTTGTTTTTGTATCCCTTCCGAAGCATCAATCATAACGATACAAACGTCAGCATTTTCAATGGTTCGGATAGATCGAAGTACAGAATAATACTCGATATCCTCATGCACTTTCGTTTTCTTTCGAATTCCAGCCGTATCAATTAGGACAAAATCAAAACCGAAGGATTTGTAACGCGTATGAATGGCATCCCGAGTTGTACCCGAAATATCAGTCACTATATTTCGTTCTTCACCTGTCAAAGCATTTATAAGTGATGATTTTCCTACATTAGGTCTTCCAACAACCGCAATTTTAGGTAAATGGTCTTCTTCCCTTGAAATATCTTCATCAAAATTAAAAAATGGAACAACGGCATCTAAAATCTCACCTGTTCCTGTTCCATTCGTTGCCGAAATATCGTAAACATCTCCAAGACCAAATGAATAAAATTCAGCAGACAGACCAATGCGCTGGGTATTATCAACTTTGTTGGCCGCCACAACAACTGGTTTACCTGATTTTCTTAGTTTCTTAGCAACCAATTCATCCATATCCATAATGCCACTCATAACATCCACCATGAAAATAATAACAGTCGCTTCTTCAATGGCTAAATCTACTTGTCTTCTTATTTCTGCTTCAAAAACATCCTCTGTTCCAATAGCATATCCACCAGTATCAATTACAGAAAATACTTTTCCGTTCCACTCCCCTTTCCCGTAAATTCTATCCCGTGTTACTCCGCTTACTTCTTTCACGATTGCATCCCTCGACTCTGTCAAACGATTAAATAAGGTCGATTTACCAACATTTGGTCTTCCCACTATTGCAACTATGTTTACCATCCCCTATTCAATTAATGTCCGTATCCGTATTTCTTCAATTTACTATCACTTGTTCTCCAATCTTTATCTACTTTCACGTAGGATTCTAGAAACACTTTTTTGTCTAAAAACTTCTCTAAATCCTTTCTTGCCATCGTTCCAATTCTTTTGAGCATCTCCCCTCCTTTCCCAATTATTATTCCGCGCTGAGAATCTCTTTCTACAATTATTACAGCACGAATTCGAATTAATCCACCTTCGTCCACGTACGTATCTATTTCCACCTGACTACTATATGGAATTTCCTTCTTACATAATTCAAAGATTTTTTCTCTGATTATTTCCGAAACAAAAAATCGGACAGGTCGATCACTAATTTCCTCTTTGTCGTAATAAGGTGGACTTTGCGGTAATAAATCCAAAATAGAATCCCACAACTTTTCCAGATTAAATACATGGAGTGCTGATATAGGAATCATTTCTGCGCTTGGAAGTTGTTCTTTCCAATAAACCATTCTATCTTCAACAATTTTCTGATCTACCAAATCTATTTTATTGATCAAGCAGAAAACAGGAATCTTCAATTTTTGAATTTTAGCCAATGTCTCCTTGTGATTCATTTCTGACTCGTAGGGATCTGTAATGAACAATAAGATATCAGCATCCTTCAATGAAGAATTGACATAACCCATCATTGCTTCATGCATCTTGTATGCAGCATTTACAACTCCAGGTGTATCAGAAAATACAACTTGGTATTCAGGCTCGTTAACAATTCCAAGTATTCGATGGCGCGTTGTTTGGGCTTTGGAAGTAACTATTGAGAGTTTTTCACCCAACATTGCATTCATTAATGTTGATTTGCCAACATTCGGACTACCAACAATATTAACGAAACCAGATTTGTGATTTTCCATTATGGCGCAAAGGTATGAATAATAAGAGTAGCAGCCCAATTTATTCCTGTAGAAGTGTTATTCAAATTCATGTAATTCTTTCCAAAAAGCTTGTAATCAAAATTGTTATTACCCAATTTAACTTTGCTTCAGATAAAATTAAAAGCAGTATATGACAACACTCACAACAAAACGCAAAAGCTTATTACCAACTTGGACAGGTAGTTTATTTGATAACGGCAGATTACTAGGCCCAACCATGCTAGACTTAAACGGTGATTTACTTCCTTGGGATTATGTAGATAGAATCCCTTCTGTTAATATTAATGAAACGGAAAAGGAATTTGCACTTGATTTAGCAGCACCAGGCCTTGAAAAGCAGGATTTCAAAGTCGAAGTAGATAAAGGTATCTTGCATATCCGATCAGAAAAAGAAGTTGAAACTACAGAAGAGGAGCCAAATTATTCCAGAAAGGAATATTCCTACAACAGTTTCAAACGTTCGTTTGCATTGCCCGACAATTGTTTTGCCGACAAAATCAATGCAAAGTATGAAAAGGGTATTTTGCATGTTACGATTCCTAAAAAGGAAGCTACGATTACAAAGACGATTAATGAGATTCCTGTAGTCTAATTTCAATAAACTACTTGGAAGAAGCACCTCGTTTAGATAACGAGGTGCTTCTTTTTTTAACAATTCATTCTTGAATAGAAATTGAATACTAAAAATAACTAGAATTAAGAGGCATTATCTTTGAGTAAATCAAATCTTAGAAATGCGCACAATCCTACCTTTTTTTCTTATTTTTTGTTTTCATTGGAATATTGACGCCCAAAAATCCTGTTACCTAGTAGAAGATAATGACAAGTACACGTATGGGATGATCATGTCTGACCTAGACTCATTGCACAAGATTTTTCCTGAAAGAACTCATTTATTTTCAATTGGTAACTCTGAATTTGGTTTACCGATTCAAGTAATGAGAATTGGTAATTTACAACCCAAGAAAAGAGCATTGCTATTTGTAGGAAATGTTCACGCCAGAGAAGATTACAGTTCAAAATTTGTCATGAAATTTTTGAATTTGTTTCTTTTGTCATTTACAAAAGACTCAGTTATATATAAAGATGTTGCGAAATATTTGGACGAAGTAGATTTGTATTTTATGCCTGTTGCTAATCCAGATGGATTAAAAATTGCTCATGAAGATTGGCAGAACATCGAAGGCAGACTAAAAGAAATAAGTCAAATCAAGCGGATGGAAACTTATGCTGAATGGAAGGCAAATGGAAAGGGAATTGACCTCAACGACTCTTTTGATGATGGAACTCATGCCTTGAATCAAAGCTACAATTATTCTCCTGTACCTTGCTCGGAAGGATACAAAGGAGAATTTCCAGCACAACCCATTGAAACACAACACATTCAAAAATTCATCAAAGAAACAATGCCTTTGATGACACTTTCCTTTCACACGAAAGGCGATTTAATTTACTGGGCAGACTCAAAAACCCATCATTATTTTAACGGAATTGATAGTATTATCAATCAAGAAGCCTTGAGAATTAGTAACTTCTCGGATGTTCCAGTTTCACCAAATCCTAGCACGTACGGTGGTGGTCTTGAAAATTATGTGCGATACAAATTTGGATTATTGGGAAGCTGTGTTGAATTATCTTCTGGCGATAGTGCTCGAAAACAATTTCCTGATAACGAATTCAATAAACGTGTATGGCGTAAAGCTTGGAAAATACCCATAGTTTGCATTGAAAACGTAATTAAATATGCCGATCAATTGGAACAAATCAGTAAGAAGTACCAGCAAAATTAGTTGGCAGCCTGTTGTGATTTCTTCTTTCAATTGAAGTTAAATTAGACTTTTTAACATTTTTTCACTCAAATCAAGCTGTATTATGTTAATAACTTCGTTGATAAACCGATTTTACTGACTTTCAGAGGAATTTGATTGGTAATTAAATTTGTATCAGTAGTAACAACGATTAAACCAAACGATCATGTTTAATGCTCTATTAAAACGAAAACTCTCTGACAATCAGGTTGCAAATATTTTCATTAATGCCATTTTCGATTCTGTTGATTCAGGCTGGAGCGACATTGCTATGATGATTAATGAAGATCCTGCTTTTGTTGTTTCTCCAAGTATCAACGAAAAAGATAGCGGTGAATTTGGACTTATCATAATAACAGCCAATTTGTCCTTCCTAGAAAGTACTTTTGAAGTAGAGGAAGCCTCTAAAGTAGAAAGACTTATATTTCAAAAATTAGCAAAAATATATGCTATTAGCGAAACGGAATTTGAAAGCATGATTCGCAGCTATCAGTCTTTTATTTCACGAGTTAATCATCCTTCAAAAAATATGATTTACGGAATGTCAAAGGCGATTTTTCATAAATACAAACTAAACGATTTTCAGGACGAATATTTTAAAAGAATGCAAGCTCCTAATCCACTGTTTTTGAAAAGAATGGATGAAGTGATGTCCAATTTTATTTGGAACTGGGATGCTTTTTTTAAGAAATATAAATTATCTTAAATTACCCGTACATTCAACTTAATTCTAGATTATTTTACATGAATCCAGTTGAATTTGCTGATTATTGGCGCAACCGTTATCAAAAAAATGAAATTGGTTGGGATTGTGGAGAAATCACCACTCCCTTGAAGGAATATATTGATCAACTAACTGATAAAAGTACTTGTATTTTAATTCCTGGTTGTGGAAATGCTTATGAAGCTGAATATCTATGGTTGAATGGGTTTCATAACACGTATGTCTTAGATTTTGCACCCGAAGCGCTTGATTTATTTAGTCGAAGGGTTCCTGATTTCCCCAAAGAAAATCTCATAACAGACGATTTTTTCAATCATCAAGCCCAATACGATTTGATAATTGAACAAACTATGTTTTGTGCGATCAATCCAAATCAACGAATAAAATATGCACAAAAAACTTCTGAGTTACTCCACGACAAAGGTAAATTAGTTGGAGTATTATTTAATCGAAATTTCGAAGGAGGTCCACCTTTTGGTGGTTCAACTGAAGAATACAACGCTATTTTTAGTCCTTACTTTAGTGAAATTTCGATAGAACCCTGCTTTAATTCGATTAAACCAAGATCAGGTACTGAAGTCTTTATCAAAATGATTCAATAATGCATGAAGCAAACTGATTTAGGCATCCTTCTGCATAGATTGTCTTATAGCGAAAACAGTTTGATAACAACCTTTTTTACTAAAACTAATGGTACTCAACGCTTTGTATATCAAGGTGGTAAAAAAAAAGCTGGGAATTTATATCCTCTTGGAATTTACGAAATTACCTTTTATAATCGCCCAGATTCAGAACTTGGTAAATTAATCCAAACAGATGTTTCGGTCTACATGCAACCAATTTTGTCAAGTCCAATTAAATCTGTTATTTGCTTCTTCCTTGCCGAAGTATTAAGACAAAGTTTAACGACAGAACAAGAGGATGTTGCTCTGTTTACATTTTTGGAAAACCAAATTATCGAATTATCAAACCAGGAAAACCCAGCAATTTATCCAGCTCTTTTTTTATTGGAGTTCATTGAACATTTAGGGATTTCACCTCTTATCACCGAGGATAACGGAGATTATTTTGATTTAACTCAAGGAGTATTCACCTCTAATCCATCAAGAATTTCAACATCCATGAATTCTCCCTCTTCTCAAACAATCAAAGAATACCTAATAGACAAAACAATAGATCCTCAAAACTTTTACACCCATCGCAAGGAAATTGTATCAATATTAATTCATTTTTTGACAATTCATATTCCCAATTTTAAAGCAGAAAAATGTTTGGAGATGGCAAAAGATATACTGGACTAATGCGTATTTCATAAAATCTGAATACCTTTATTTTATAATTATGGTTTTGACTATTTCTAGAAATAAAACAGGCTTATACTTCTTGCTAATTCAGGTTTTAATGTTCTTTTTTTTCGTCTCTTGTAGTTCGGTTCCAAACAAAAACTCAAATCATACCAAATCGATTACAAAGCATTCAGAATTCTTAAAAATTGTAGAAAAAGATTCCAGTGTTTACATTACCATCATTCATCCTGAAAGGACCAATAAAACCTACAACTACTTCATTTCAAAAAATCCTTCAAAGAAAACACCGATTGGATTTGTTCGACTAGACATAAAAACAATTAATTTCCTTGTACTTTCTACAACGCATATCGGAATGCTTGCTCAGTTGGGGCAGCTTGATAAAATAAAAGGTACTTGCTCTAAGGATTACATTCACAATCATCAAATACGAAATAAACTCGACAAAAATCAAATCATGGAATTCGGAAATGAAACAAATTTATCCATAGAAAAAATCATTTCACTTAGACCTAAATCAATTATTTACAGTGGATTTACAAATGAATTCTCAAAAAATAAAGAGTTAATTCGACTTGGAATACAACCTATTCCTAACTTTGATTGGAAAGAATCGCACCCAATAGGAAGAGCAGAATGGATTTTATTTTTTGGTTACATAACTGGAACTGATGAACAAGCAAAAAATCACTTGAAAAATGTAGAAACAAATTACAACAACCTTAAAATTAAAGCTATACAGTCTAAAAGTAATCCAAAAATAATAATGGGTAGTAAAATTGGAGATTTTTGGTTTGGCCCAGCAGGACAAAGTTATGCAGCTCACCTTTTATTAGACGCTAAAGCAAATTACATCTATAAGGATACCAAAGGAATTGGAAGCGTAGAATATAACATGGAAAAAGTTTATGTTGACTCGAAAGAATCTGAATTTTGGATAAATCCGGGATTTTCATCCTATCAACTTTTGGAAATGAACAACCCAAAAGCAAAATTATTTTCTGCTTTCCAAAATAGGAAAGTTTTCTGTTACACTCATAATCCAAACAAATATTGGGAATTGAGTAGCATTCATCCAGACTGGGTACTTTCCGATCTTATCAAAATTATGCATCCCGAATCTCAAATTAATAATCCTTTCTATTTTTACAAAGCTCTTGAATAACGCAACAACATATTACCGCTATTTACTTCTGATTACATTGCTCATTCCAATATTTATCGTTTGGAATCTATTTTCAGGTCAAATTAACGTGAGCTTTAACGATCTTTCAAATGCAATTTTTCAATTTGATAGCAATGTAACTACACAAGTGATTATTCGAGAATTTCGAATTCCACGCATGACAATGGCGATTCTAAGTGGAAGTACTTTAGCCTTGTGTGGAATGTTTATGCAAACCTTATTCAACAATCCACTTGCGGGGCCCTATGTTTTAGGTATAAATACGGGTTCTTCTTTGTTTGTAGCGTTTACAATTCTAAGTGGCATTCCTTTTTTTACATCTGATCTTGGAATGACCAGCTCAGCCATGATCGGAGCATTTATTTTTGGAGTTATCATTTTATCTTGTTCTTTGCTCGTCCGATCTCAAATTTCGTTGTTACTAATCGGTTTGATGATTTCCAGTCTCGCCGGTGCATTGATATCTACTCTAGAATTAGCGAGTGAATCCGAACAACTTAAACAATTCTCTATTTGGTCTTTCGGTAGTTTACAACAAGTTAACTTTCAACAATTACCCTTTATAATGGGCATCACAACCATAGCTGTATTATTTTCATTTTTCCTCGTTAAACCCCTAAATGCTCTAACCCTAGGGGAATCTTCTGCCAAAAATCTCGGAATAAATATTCGAAATATTCGTATTATTATTATCGGAATTACTGCTGTTCTAGTTGGAACAATAACCGCATTTTGTGGGCCAATTGCCTTTGTTGGACTTGCAATCCCAAATTTATGTAGGTTACTTTTCAAAACTCAAAAGCATCAAATATTAATCATAGGTAACCTAATAATAGGAAGTATTTTCATGTTATCTTGCGATAGCATAATACAACACATCGAACCCTATTTTTCTATTCCTCTCAATGCATTTACCTCTATACTAGGTGCGCCATTTGTGATATTCATGATTTTAAAAAGACTGGTTTGATAGAACTAAAAAAAATAGGAATTGGTTACAAGGAAATGATTCTTGAGGCTAATCTCATGTTACAAAAGGGCGAGCTTTACGCATTAATCGGAAAAAATGGCTCTGGAAAAACCACCTTCTTACAAACATTAGCCGGGAATATTAAAACACTTTCAGGCACAATCAATGTGAACCAACAAGACCTGGCAACATTATCAATCCATGAAAAAGCAAAACAAATTGCTTTTGTTGAAACACGCTTCCCTAACGTACAATTTATGAGTGGGTGGGAGTTTATTTCACTAGGTAGAACCCCTCATTTAGGGGCTTTGGGAATTCTCAGTGAAGAGGACAATAGGCAAATCGAACTGATATTTGAATATTTGGAGATCCAGTATTTGAAGAACAAGTACACCAACGAAATGAGCGACGGAGAAAGACAAACATTGCTCGTAGCTCGTTCGTTAGTTCAACAAACAGATATCATTTTATTAGACGAACCATCGGCTTTTCTGGATTACTTAAACAAACGTAAATTAATTGAAAAGCTCATTCAAACTACAAAAGACCTTCAAAAATGCATCATTTTTTCCTCCCATGACATCGAACTTTGTCTTGAGTTTCACGTACCTATTTTGTTGGTGAACGATCAGTTGAAAACAGTTGAAATTTCAATTTCGAACCAAAAAGCAGAAATTCTTAAAGAAGCATTTGGTTTAAAAATTTAATTGAGATGCACGCTTCGCATAAAATCCATTTTTAGAGACTATTTCTGATCTCAACAATCTTGCACTTTCAATATTCTTATTAGCCAAATAGCTCAGTAATAGATTCCATTGGGTTTCTTCTATGAAATTTGAAAATCGATTATTCAACGCTTTCTCAAAAAACGAAATAGCCTTATCGTATTTCTTCGCATAGTAATATGAGAGACCTCCATAAAAAAGCGCATTGATATCATCGTTATAGGAAGACAAAATAGATTCAAAATTTTGAGATGCTAATACATACTCTTCCTTTTGAAAGAGCTTTAGTGTTTCTTTTAAGAAATCGTAATAGCCCCTTGATTCAAAATCCTGAGTGTTAGATTTTAGGTTTTTACCCTCAAAATCTGCTGTTGTTCCACTCGTTAAATTCATGGGGTCTAATTTTTCAGACTTACTTCTGTAAATACGATAATCAACAGTTTTTAATTCAACCATCATTACCTCCGAAGCCATTTCTCCTTTAAATTCTTGTTTTGACGAAGGTAATAAACCAGTAGATAAGGTATTTAGACGGCTTGTGATATGCTCACTTGTGAGTTGTGATTTTGAAATATCATTGGTTTCTTCAGTTGTTTTTGATACATTAACTTGTGATGATGAGCTTTGGTTACTTTTTGATTCATGAAAAATAAACGTATTGTTCTTGTTTTTTGTTAACTCATTTTCTTTTGATTTTAAACGCTCTGTAGAAGAATCTTCAGTAATTGTCTTCTCTTCCGTTTTGGCAACTGATTTTGTTTTTTCGCTATTCTGGAACCAAAAAACCAATGAAACTATTGAAATAATGAGAGCGAAAGCAAACCATTTAGACTGATACCAACGTTTCGATTTTTGGTTAAATCGCCGATCAAGTTTCGCAAAATCACTTAATTCTAAATCAGAATGTAGTATTCCATCCAAAGCATCTAGTCCCAGTTCATCACTTTTTAATTGATCGATGATGGCATTACGAACATTGGAATCCGTGGTATCCATTAATGTTTTTAAATCATTTTGATTCAATTTCATGATCTCTGTTTTTTTGAATATAATTCTCCATTTGTATTTTCAACATTCGTTTTCCATTTTGAATTGCACTTTTAACTTGATTCAAAGAGAGTGATAACCCTTGAGCAATTTCGATATAGGATTTTTGCTCCAAGAAGAACAATGTCACGCATTTTTTTTGTTCCTCTTTTAATTTTGATATCACTATTTCTAGCTCATCCAATATTCTTTCTTTCTCTTTTATGTCATCCTGTTGATCGGTATCAAACAAATGGTCCTTAGCATTATGACTTTCTTCTAATTGAAATTCCGGCTTTCGTTTCCGCAAAACCATCAAACATTCATTTCGAATGGTTGTGTGCAGCCATGATTTAAAATTCTGAATGTCGTGTTTCACTAATTTCTCTCCCAATTTTTCAAATAAATCCATTACAATATCTTCAGCGTCTTGCTTGTTTTTGCAGTATTTCATAGCAATAGCCAAAAGGAAGTGACCATATCGTTCGAAAAGAATAGCAATGCATTGTTTATCCTTGTTCTTTTTATACAAAACAACAAGTTCTTCGTCCGAGACAGTATTGAATTTTCGCTTCTGAAAAAAAGATAACATCTACACTTTTTAATCTAGATGCAATTTAAGCTTAAATTCCATAAAAACTCCCACTTCTTTTGTTGTTATTTTGGATTGAATGTTTAACTTTGAAAAAAAAACGTTATGTCATCAAAGAAAGATACTTTTTTCGACGAATCAACTGCTGCAGTTGGAATCATTTATACCGTTGCACTTTTAGGGATTATTATCTCGATTCTTATTTGGGGTTAATAACCCTGAATACTTTTTGACGAAACCACCAAGTAAGAACTATGCCTTTCAATAGCATATTCTCATGGTTAATCAAAAAGCGAATTCATCAAATAGAATTATTTAAAAAGTACCCAATTGAGGTACAAACTGAGTTATTTTCAAAACTTATTTCAAGTGCGGAATGTACCGAATTTGGTCAAAAATATGGCTTTTCTGGAATAAAAAATTACGCTGACTATAAAGATCAAGTTCCACTGCAAGAATACGACACGATCAAAAAGGATATCGATCGTTTAATGGCTGGTGAGTCTAATTTACTGTGGCCAGGAAAAACAAAATGGTTTGCCAAATCGTCGGGAACAACCTCAGAGAGAAGTAAATTTATACCTGTTACGAAAGATTCGTTAGAAGATTGCCACTACAAAGGTGGAAAAGATTTACTTGGCATCTATTACTCGAATTTCCCAGGATGTAAATTGTATGAAGGCAAGCACTTAATTGTTGGAGGAAGTGCACAAATCAATCCGCTTACTTCTGATTCATACTTTGGAGACTTATCAGCAATAATTGTAAACAACTTACCTTGGTGGGCCGAAATACGTAGAACACCCTCTAAGGAAATTGCTTTGATGAGCAACTGGGAGGAAAAAATCGAAAAAATGGCGCGTTCTACCATCCGTGAAAATGTTCTTATACTTGCTGGCGTGCCAAGCTGGACATCTGTATTAGCAGAAAGAATTTTGGATATTACTGGAAAAAAAAATTTAAAAGAAGTATGGCCAAATCTTGAATTATTTATGCACGGTGGTGTGAGTTTTGATCCATATCGCGCTCATTTTCAAAAACTAATACCTGATAGCAACATGCATTATGTTGAAACATACAATGCATCTGAAGGATTTTTTGGAATCCAAGATCAACCCCATGTGAATGAATTACTTCTCATGTTGGACTATGGTATTTTTTATGAGTTTATTCCAATGAATTCATTTAATGGTATCGAATCGAAATCAGTACTTTCGCTTGAAGAAGTAGAAATTGATGTTAATTATGCATTAGTAATCTCTACCAATGGTGGTTTGTGGCGATACATACTAGGAGATACAATAAAATTTACCTCCAAATTCCCTTATCGATTTAAAATTACAGGAAGAACAAAAAGCTTTATCAATGCCTTTGGTGAGGAGGTAATCGTTGAAAATACAGAACAAGCCATGGCTTATGCCTGCGAAAAAACAAATGCGGTTGTACGCGATTACACGGCCGGTCCTGTGTTTATGGATCAAAATCAGAAAGGTGCGCATGAATGGATTATCGAATTCTCAAACCCACCAGAAGATGTAGAGAGATTCGAACGATTACTGGATGAAAAATTGAGAGAAATCAATTCTGATTATGACGCAAAACGTTTTAACAATATGATTTTGACAAAACCAAGGATTCATTATTCTAAAAAAGGTACATTCGAAAATTGGCTGAAATTAAAAAATAAGCTTGGTGGTCAAAATAAAATTCCAAGACTTTCGAATAATCGTCTAATTTTGGATCAACTTTTGAATACAATTTCGAATTCTTGAAAAAAACAATTTCCATATTAGCCGCGTTGATCTTCGCTGTAGCTTGTTACACGCAAGAGTACAGTTACGAAATGACTTTAACTAATAAAATAGTTGGCGATAACATTTCATGTTGGAATGTGGACGCTTTTGAAAATATACTACTATCCGACCAATCAAATTTGACAAAATTCAACTCAAACGGAGAAGTTTTATACAAAATAAGCAACAAATCATTTGGTGTTATAAAGCAAATCATTCCTATAACGCCCATGAAAATCGTTCTATTTTCTGAGCAACAACAGCAAATTTGTTTTCTAGATAATACGCTAACTCAGGTTGAAAGCTGCATCGATTTAGATTTATATCAAATTGACTTAGCAACCTATACAGCTCGATCAGGTAGAGGTGATAACTTATGGGTTTTTGATCAAATAAATTCTAAAATATTACTGATTGACTTAAAAAATCCCGGGAAAATTCTGCAAGAAATCCGTAACCTAAATGGGTTGATTCAACAAGATGAAATCGTTAATATGTTTGAATTTCAATCCGAATTATTCATCCTTGACGCGCAAAACAAACTCAATAAATTTGACCTCTATGGCAATCTACTTAGTCAGGAAAACACGCAATATACAAATGGTGCTTACTCCGAAAATTCACTCTGGTTCTTTAAAAAAAATGAACTATTCTTAAAAAATGAAGGAGAATTTAGCCCGCTAAATTGTTTTATCCCTTTCGATAAAATTGAAAATTTTCGTGTTATCGATTCCCGATTTTATTTTCAACAACAGAATGAAATTCAAGTATTTAATTTGGTGAAAAAAAAATAATTTTTTTACACTATCAACGCGATTAAATAAATATCTTTACATCTTCAAAAATTGTAAATATGCATGTCGCGATAGCTGGTAATATTGGAGCCGGAAAAACTACTTTAACGAAATTATTATCAAAGCATTATGGTTGGGAAGCCCACTTCGAAGATGTAGATCAAAATCCCTATTTGAATGATTTCTACGATGAAATGCAACGTTGGTCTTTCAATCTTCAAATTTATTACTTGAATAGTCGTTTTACTCAGATACAAGAAATCAACCAGAACAAAAGAAATGTAATTCAAGATCGGACCATTTATGAAGACGCTTTCATTTTTGCACCGAATCTTCATTCAATGGGATTGATGACTACTCGCGACTTTGAAAATTATTTTTCCCTATTCAATCTTATGGATTCTTTTGTTAATCCTCCAGATTTACTTATTTATTTGAGAGCAAGCATCCCAACACTTGTTGAACAAATCAATCGCCGAGGTCGTGATTACGAAGAGAGCATTAGATTGGATTATTTAAAACGTTTGAATGAACGTTACGAGGCATGGATTTCAACCTATGACAAAGGCAAGTTACTCATCGTTGATATTGATAACAACCGCTTTCCGGAAAACCAAGAAGATCTTGGAAAAATTATCAGTTCAATTGATGCTGAAATTCACGGATTATTTTAAATCCATTACAGAATGATTGTTGTCACAGGGGCTGCAGGATTTATTGGCAGTTGTTTGGTTCAAAAACTGAACAACCTTGGTATAAACGATTTAATCCTTGTTGATGATTTTTCAAATCTTGAAAAAAACAAAAATTTAGTCGGTAAAAAGTATAGCTTTCAAATTGAGAGAACTACATTTTTTGATTGGTTAAACAAAGAAAATCCGTCTATTGAATTTGTTTTTCACATTGGTGCGAGAACCGATACAACAGAATTTAATAAATTCATTTTTGACGAATTAAACGAAACCTATTCTCAAAACATTTGGAATTATTGTACCACTCAAAAGATTCCCTTGGTTTACGCCAGTTCAGCAGCGACCTACGGATTGGGTGAATTTGGTTACAGTGATGATCATTCAATCATTTCAAAATTATCGCCTCTTAATCCCTACGGTGATTCTAAAAATAATTTCGATAAATGGGTTTTAAACCAAAAAACAACCCCTCCTTTTTGGGCTGGATTGAAGTTCTTCAATGTCTATGGTCCCAATGAATTTCACAAAGGGCGAATGGCAAGTGTGATTTTTCACGCGTTCAACCAAATCAAAGAAAAAGGGTCTATGAAACTTTTTCGATCACACAATCCCAATTTCAAAGACGGTGAGCAATTGCGCGATTTCATATACGTGAAAGACCTAATAGACGTGTGTGCCTTTCTAATGGAAAAGACACCCCAATCAGGAATCTACAATTTGGGTTCGGGCAAAGCTAGGACCTTTCTTGATCTGGTAACAAATACGTTTAAAAGCCTAGACCTTACACCAAATATTTCGTTCATCGACACTCCTGAAGATATTCGCGATAAATACCAATATTTTACCGAAGCAGATATGTCGAAACTTCGTTTGGCCGGATACACAAAAGAGTTTTTCACCTTGGAAGAAGGTGTTCAAGATTATGTATCAAATTACTTGGTATCTCATCGGTATTATTAATGAATTGGACAAATCCATTGATAGCACCAATACTTCCGGCATTGATTATCGGGTTAATAAATTATTTATACAACAGAAAAAGAGGCTACACGAACGTTGGCTCCCTCATTATTAGTGTTATTGCCTTTTATGCAATTTTCTACCTCATGTTCAAGTTTTTCCTCAAAAAGTAGAAAATTTAAGCTGGATTAATCCAAAATTTCAATACGATCTATGCTATCACCTTGTCGAATAGAATCAATGACATCTAACCCTTCAGTCACTTTACCAAAACACGTATGATTTCCATCCAAATGAGCTGTCCTATTACGTGAATGACATACAAAAAATTGTGACCCCCCGGTGTTAGGACCTGCATGTGCCATGGACAATACTCCGCGTTCATGATGCTGTTTTTCTGCAGTAACTTCGCATGGAATTTTATAACCTGGACCACCTTTTCCTGGAGTTCCTGTAGCGCCTTCACGTGAATTAGGACAACCACCTTGAATAACAAAATCAGGTATTACGCGATGCCATTTTAATCCATCATAAAAACCTTCATTGGCTAATTTCACAAAGTTTTCTACTGTTTTTGGGGTTTCTTGAGCATATAGCTCAACGATCATTTCTCCTTTGTTGGTTGTAATTTTTGCTTTCATGAATTATTTTTTTCAAAGCTAAAAAATACAATTGAATTTCGACAAAAAAATCGTAACTTCAAGTAAAATCATTTTATGTCATTACCCATCAATCGTTGGTCTATTCAAGATAGACCGCGGGAAAAATTTTATCAATTAGGAAAAAAACAACTAACCGATTCAGAATTACTCGCCATAATTATACGCAACGGAACAAAAAATTATTCTGCCTTACAAATTGCTCAAAACATATTGGCCGCCAATGATAATTCGCTTGAAAAAGTAAAAAAAATGACACTCAACGAATTAACCAAAATACGCGGTATTGGAAAAACGAAGGCAATATCAATCCTTTCTGCATTTGAGCTAAGTGATCGTTGTTCAAATTTTGAAACAGAAAAATATAAAATTTCCAGTTCGAAGTCGGCTTTTGAACTTATGAAAAATCAATTAAATAATTTGGAACATGAAGAATTTCATATCATTTTACTCAACCGTGCCCACATCGTATTAGACAAATTATGTATTTCAAAAGGAGGCATAACATCTACGATTGCTGATGGTAGAATTATTTTTAAAGAAGCAATTATACGCAATGCAACGTCCATCATTCTGGTACACAATCATCCGAGTGGCAATCTAAAACCAAGTGAAGCAGACCTTCAATTGACAAAAAACCTTAAAGAATTTGGAAAATGTATCGATATATCCATCGTTGATCACCTGATAATCGCTGATAATTTCTATTTTAGCTTTGCTGATGAACGATTAATTTAGGAAAAGACTGCATGAGAAAAAAAATATTAACCATTATAGGGGCACGACCACAAATAATCAAAGCGAGTGCATTGAGTAGATCAATAAAAACGTATTTTGATACCGAACTAGAGGAAATACTAATTCATACCGGTCAGCACTACGATGAGAATATGTCGCAAGTCTTTTTCGATGAAATGGGGATTCCACAACCCAAATATAATTTAGCTGTTGGCAGTGGAAATCACGGTTCACAAACCGGAAAAATGCTAGAAGGACTTGAAAGAATTTTCCTTGATGAAAAACCGAATGCTGTTCTCGTTTATGGTGATACAAACTCAACCTTAGCGGGTGCTTTAGCTGCATCCAAATTGCATATTCCGGTTATTCATGTTGAGGCAGGATTGCGTAGTTTTAACAAGGCTATGCCCGAAGAAGTCAATCGAATTTGTTGCGACCACGTTTCAACTCTTCTATTCACACCTACACATACAGGATATGAAAATTTAATTCGCGAAGGTTTTAATCCAGATAAAAATCGAAAGGCTTCAGCTGACAATCCGTTTGTCTATCATTGTGGTGATGTCATGTTTGATAACTCCCTACACTTTTCAAACTTAAGTAAACAAAAATCGACGATTCTTCAAGATCTAGAGTTAGAGAAAGAAAACTTTATACTAGGTACAATTCACCGCGATACTAACACAGATTTACCTGAGAATTTGTCGAACATAATACGTGGTTTACTCGTTCTAACTCGTGAAACTGGACTTAAACTTATTTTGCCATTACATCCAAGAACAAAGTCTAAAATAGAAATTAATTTGAATACTGAATTGAAAACGGAGCTCATTTCCTCGCCTAACATTCAAATTATTCCTCCTGTTGGATTTTTGGATATTATCTCTCTGCAGAAAAATGCCCGAATGATCGTAACGGATAGCGGTGGATTGCAAAAAGAAGCATTTTTCTTTCAAAAGCCTTGTCTGATTTTAAGAGACCAAACAGAGTGGATTGAGATTGTCAAAAATGGAAATGCAGAGTTAGTTGGAGCAGATTCGGAACAAATTTTTGAAAAAGGACGTAATCTTTTAAGAAAAACAGATTATTCATATCCGGAATTCTACGGAGATGGAAATGCTGCAAAATTTATAGCAGAAAAGTTAATTGAACATTTAACATGATACTCATATACGTTGAAGAAATATCTGAACGTCTTTTATACACCTTTGACTTTATCTTCAAAGAGCGTAGAATCGAGTATCGTATTACCAACGATAAGCATTTTTTAGAAAACTCATCGCTTCCAAAATTCAATTATTCCAATTTAGAAATTGATTATGTCTTGTACATACGCCCGTCCACTCTATTATTTGATGAGAACATTGGTGTTTATGGAATTGACAAAGGAAATTTTGAAGGAGAAGAATGTTTAACTATCAACAATAAAGTTGATCCTATTGCGAGTATTTTTTACATTCTGACAAGAATGGAAGAATACAATCCAATGTATGTCGATCAACATGGGAGGTTTGAAGCTAAAAATAGTGTTTTGAATCGGTTTAACTGGTTGGAAAAAGTAGTTTGCGACAGATGGGCAGAAGCTTTTATTCGTTATTTACTTCGTAATAAAATTGAAATTGGGTTACCGAAACAAATTCCTTTCAAGATGAATCCAACATTCGATATTGACGAAACGTATGCTTATAAATTAAAAAGCCCCGTTCGAACATGGTTAGCGACCCTGAAAGATTTGATTACTGGAAAAAAAGACCGATTAATTGAAAGGCAACGCGTACTCATTGGAAAAAGAACAGATCCATACGACACATTTGACTACATCAAAAGCATTGCGGAAAGGGGTTTTCAAGTCAATTTATTCTGGCTTCTTGGTGATTATGCCAAGTTCGATAAAAATGTATCCCATCGCAACAACAAACACCGCAAACTCATTCAAGAAATGAGTAAAGACATTACTATCGGTTTGCATCCAAGTTATAAATCGAACACCTATGAATTTTACTTATTGAATGAAAAAGAACGACTTGAGGCCATCTTACGGCACAACGTTGAAAATTCAAGACAACACTATCTCAAAGTGAGTATTCCCAAGACCTATCAAATTCTTCAATCCATGGGGTTCAAGAATGATTATACAATGGGTTATGCTGAAGCAGTAGGGTTCAGAGCCGGAACTGCGCGGCCTTTCCGATGGTTTGATTTATCTAAAAATGAAATGACTCCTTTTGTAATTCATCCATTTGCATATATGGATGGTACATTGCGTGAATACATGAATCTTTCGGTTGAAGAAGCAAAAGAAAAGATTGAACAATTGTATTATGAAATTAAAGAATATGGTGGGCACTTATCGTTCATTTGGCATAACTCTACGATTGGTCAATATGGGATTTACCGAGGCTGGAAAGAAGTTTTGGAACATACATTGAACCTCGAGAGCGATCAAAACTCAAACCGAACTACATCCATTTAACTATCTACTTATTTTTTTGTGAATTCGAGAATCGTTTTCTCAATAATTGATACACAATCCATTAACTGTTCTTCTGTCATCACCAATGGAGGAGCAAATCGAATGATGTTTCCATGTGTTGGCTTTGCCAACAATCCATTTTTTTTCAAAGCCATACAGATATCCCAAGCTGTTGAACTATCTTCCGAATCATTGATAACAATTGCGTTTAACAAGCCTTTTCCTCGAACTAGAGTTACCAAATCCGTTTTTTGAATAATGCGATTCATTTCGGCTCGGAAAATTTCACCTAATCTTCGGGCATTTAGCATCAATGCTTCGTCCAAAACCACCTCAAGAGCTTCGATAGCAACCTTTGCAGCGATTGGATTTCCACCAAAAGTTGATCCGTGCTGACCGGGCTTGATTACATCCATAACCATATTATCTGCCAATACCGCAGAAACCGGATAAACGCCACCTGAAATTGCTTTTCCGAGTACTAAAATATCAGGCTTGCTATACGTTTCTTGACGTTCGCATTTTTTCTCGCATGTACAATCACCACATGACGCCAAAATACTTCCCGTTCTGGCTATCCCAGTCTGTACCTCATCGCAAATTAACAAAGCTTGGTATTGCGTACATAATCTTCTGGATTCAGAAATAAAATCCTGAGAAGGGGTATAAACGCCAGCCTCGCCTTGAATTGGCTCCACTAAAAACCCAGCGACATTTTCTTGTTTGAGTGCATTTTCTAGCGCATTCAAATCATTGTATGGAATTCGAATGAACCCATCTGCGTATGGACCAAAGTTGGAATAGGAACTCGGATCACTTGAGAAAGAAACAATGGTTGTAGTTCTACCATGGAAATTTCCTTCACAAACAATAATTTTTGCTTGATTTTCTGCAATTCCTTTTACCTCATAGGCCCACTTGCGACATAGCTTAATAGCTGTTTCGACCGCTTCGGCTCCTGTATTCATTGGAAGAACCTTTTCAAAACCAAAAAATTCAGTAACATACTTTTCATAAACTCCCAATGAATCATTGTAAAATGCTCTGGAAGTAAGTGTTAAGGTTTGTGCTTGATCCGTTAAAGCTCTAATGATTCTTGGATGACAATGCCCTTGATTTACAGCTGAATATGCAGAAAGAAAGTCGTAATATTGCTTGCCCTCCACGTCCCATAAATAAACTCCCTCCCCCTTGGCTAAAACAACAGGAAGTGGGTGGTAATTATGCGCTCCGTGTTTTTCTTCTAACTCGATTAACTGACTTGAATTCAACATAGTATCAGGGTATTGTAGCATTTTCAACTTATTTTTTCAATTGATAGACTCCGTCTTTATAAACCAAAAATTCTGTATTTTTTGAGGCTGTCTCTTTTGAGTCGCAATCATCCCCAATTGGTGTATTAACCGTTTTTACTTTTTTCAAATTCACTTGAATCCCAAAATAGCCATTGATTTGTTCAGTTTGCATAATGAAATAAGCACTTTTGGAATGAAACTCACCCGCGCAATTTGTATCCCACTCTCCCGTGTAGAGGTAAGATGAATAATCTTTCAGAATCGGAATCAATTTATCTTTTTCAGGAATAAACAACGTTATTTTCTCTTCTTCGTATTGATTTACACGACTGGGACCTGAGTACTTAATTCTCAATCCAAATGCACGCAAATCTGATTTCACTTTGTAGGGTGCAAAATCAAAATTCATCTCCGATAAACGAATTGCATCTGATTCTAATCCAACCATGGTGTATTTGTTTGTAATTTTTTTATCCGAGGCATTATACATAACCACATGACAATCATACGTGTAATGATCAAATTCTTCCCCATTCATTGAACTGGATTTCTTCTCCAATATCGCAAAAGCCATCATTTCTGGAAGGAAGCGCATTGGTTTCTCGATTGACAAATCTCGATCAATGTTTTCCATATTGATATTCAAAGATTGAACGACGAATTTCATATCATCACTCAACTCATTTTGAGCAACAACATTCATCAAGAATGTAAAACTTAAAAATAAAAAGCAAATTTTCGATATCATAATAATTTATTTAGATTGTATTTGTGCAAAATCTTTGGCAAAGTAGGTTAGAATACCATCTGCGCCTGCTCTTCGAATACTTAAAAGTGTTTCCATAACCGCGCGATCATAATCCAACCAACCATTTTTGGCTGCAGCATGTATCATGGCACATTCGCCACTTACATTATATGCTGTAATTGGAATACTGAAATTTTCTTTCAAAACATGAATTATGTCCAAATAACACAAAGCCGGTTTTACCATGAGAAAATCCGCTCCTTCCTCAAAATCCAATTGCGCTTCAAGAATTGCTTCTCGCTTGTTGGCCGGATTCATCTGATAGGTTTTCTTATCACCAGATTTTGGAGCAGAATTCAATGCATCTCGAAAAGGTCCGTAAAACGCACTTGCATATTTAGCAGTATAAGACATGATACTCGTTTCTGTGTAGCCTTGTTGATCAAGTGCCTCCCGAATCACTCCTACTCTACCATCCATCATATCCGACGGACCAATAATATCAACACCGGCTTGGGCTTGGGCGATGGACATTTTCACCAAAATCGGCAAAGTATCATCGTTCACAATTTTTCCATCTTCTACCAAACCGTCGTGTCCATCTGACGAATATGGATCCATAGCTACATCGCTCATGATACAGATTTCAGGAAACGTTTCCTTTAACGTGCGGATTGCGTTCAAATAAAAATTGTCCGAAACATAACTATAAGTCGCTGTTTTATCCTTTAATGATTCGTCAACTGCTGGAAAAATGTCATAGGTGGTAATACCGAGCTTCAAACAAGCCTCGATTTCAGGTATGAGTTGATCAATTGACCAGCGAAAATTATTCGGCAAAGAAGAAACTTCTTCCTGAATGCCTTTACCGTCCTTCAAAAAAATAGGATAAATCAAATTTTGAACACCCAATTGGGTTTCTTCCACCATGTTTCGAATGGCAGCCGACTTTCTATTTCTTCTTGGACGGATATTCATGGCTTACATTAACATTCCACCACACACATGAATAGTCTGACCAGTAACATAGGCCGACATATCAGAAGCTAAGAAAACCGTTGCGTTGGCAACATCCAATGGTGTTCCTCCTCGTTTTAATGGAATCGCATTTCTCCATTCTTCAACTACTTTTTGGTCTAATACTTCGGTCATTTCAGTTTCGATGAAACCTGGAGCGATTGCATTGCAACGAATGTTTCTAGAACCCAATTCGGCAGCAATCGACTTTGTAAAACCAATTAATCCAGCTTTTGATGCTGCGTAGTTGGATTGACCGGCATTACCTTTTACTCCAACCACAGAAGACATGTTTATAATTGAACCAGAACGTGCTTTCAACATGGGTTTTTGAACCGCTTTTGTAAGGTTAAAAGCAGATTTCAAATTTGTATTAATTACTTCATCCCATTGTTCTTCGGTCATCCGCATCAACAAAGTATCGCGCGTAATTCCAGCGTTGTTTACCAGAACATCTACTGTCCCAAACTCAGCCACTACATCTTCTACTAATTTCTGTGCTTCTTCATATTTTGAAGCGTCGGATTTGTATCCTTTTGCAACACCACCATTTTTGGTTAATTCTGCTTCAAGTGCTCGTGCTTTTTCATCGGATGAAACGTACGTAAAAACCACTTTTGCACCTTGATTAACACATTCTTCGGCTATGGCTTTTCCTATTCCACGAGATGCTCCAGTAATGAGCACCACTTTATTTTCTAGTAATTTCATGAATCAATTTTTGATAGTTGAACAAAGGTAAGAAAAACTTATTATGAAATATATGAAGTTCAATGTAAAGCCAATTTGTTTTACAGAAAATGACTAATATAATTCGATACAACAACGAATGCTGTAATAGAAAATAGATAGATTAATACTTTGTGACCTTGTGAAAATTGCAAAAAAATATGTAATACTAGATAGATGAACAATAAAAGAAAAAAAATAAGCGGAGGATACATTAAAAATGATTCTACTAGCTTTCCTTTCAATAACAAAACAAACGACCTTTGCGCACCACAACCCGGACAAAGCATTCCAAAATTTTCAACAAAAAAACAAGAGAATTGATTACTTTCGAACCAATTAATAATAGAATCCAATTTCTAAATTAGTTTGGTAAATTGGACAATATTGCAGAAATAGCAACACCATAAATCAAAATGACAACGAGCATGTACAAGAAAAATAGGATAGATAAAATTAATCCTACTATTCCACAAATTTTTCCAGCTTTGGCGTTTCCAATAGATCCTGATGAATACTCCTCTGGATTGTACTTGTACATTTTTATGGCCTTATTTCCATATTTTATTGCTAAAATCCCACAAACTAGTCCAACAATACCGTAACAAAAACATGTTGGTATCGAAATTATTCCTAAGACCAAAGAAACTGTAGAGTAAGGTAAATTTTTTCTGTAATCCATAATATTAATTTTCGATAAATTTAACTAATTAAACAAATAACTTATGTAAAAGAAGATAAAAAAACGGTTACTAAAATTTAGTAACCGTTTGAAATCTATAAAAAGAATTAAATTATCTCAAATGTTTTAAATTTAATCCATATAGAGCAATAAAGATTAGAGGAAAAATCATACCAATTGGTCCAGCCATCCAACTCGTACCCATAATTAAAAAAGTCCCAACAATAGCAAGTAATTGACCTCCAATGTAAATGAAATAACCGTTTTTCACTAATTTCCACATTTGAATTACACCGAATAGACAAACTAGTGATCCGGCTAGAGACAAACCAGCGGATACCATTCCATATTTTTCAAGCGATTCTATTTGAGAAGATAATTCTTTACCTAAATCACCCCCTAAACCACTGGCTAAACTACCCAATCCTTTGATTGCTGCAATTTGAGTTGGTAATGTAACTAGATTGTAAATTCCGCCTAATATCCCAAGTCCACTACCAATGAAACTTAAAATACATAATGTCGTTAAAAATTTGGGTCTTGTGTTCTCCATAACAAAAATTTTAAAGTTAATAACACGAATATAGCTGATAATCAACAACTTTAATTTGTGAAGGATAAAATAATTATAAACATCAAAACTGTTAATAACTGTTAAAAACGTTTATTTTACAAGGTTTTTGACTGAATTAGAAATGTAATTTTTTCCAACGCGTACCTATCGGCATCGATACAAAATTGCGCCAACTCGTAAAAATTAGTACGCTCTTTCAATTTTTGTTCAACGTAATCATGCAATTGATGCTCATTCAATTGGGCAATTAAAGGCCGAGTCGATTTTTTATTCTTGAGATGATTTGTGAGTTGATCGGCTTCTTTTTTCAAGTAAACTGTTTGAGCAAAGGAATTCAAATGAATCATGTTGTCATGAAAGCATGGCAAGCCACCTCCAGTAGCAATCACTGCATTTTTGACAGACTTCAATTCTAATACTAAGTTGTGTTCGAGCTGACGGAAATGATTTTCTCCGCATTTCTCAAAAATTTGCATGATGTTTATTCCTTGCTTTTGCTCGATGAGTTTGTCCGTATCGATGAATATCCACCCTAACTGTTTTGCTAATTTCTTTCCGAGTGAGGTCTTCCCCACTCCCATGAAACCTATCAGTGCGATTGGTTTACTTCCATCCATTGTATCCTCCTTCGAGGTCATATACTTCCTTAAACCCCCATTCTTTCAGTAGTTCGGCAGCATTTTCACTTCTTCCACCAGCAGCACAATAGACCAAAACCGGTTTATTTTTATCCAATTTTTTTATTTGCTTTTCAAAGGAATCACCGTTATAATCAATGTTTTTTGAACCCGAAATATTTCCATTAGCATACTCACGTGGTGTGCGAACATCAATCAATTGTGCACCTTCTTTTTTCATCATCTCTGCAAAATCTGCTTTCGAAACTTTTTTATTAATCGCTTGGGCATAGGCTTGATTATTTGAAGTTGAGCAAGACCAAAGCATTAACAATAATGCGGAAAATAGTAATGATTTCATTGTATGGTTATTTATTGATTGAGGCTAAATTATTGAATCCTTTTCAAATGAATGTAACAAAAGTTTCATTCCAGGATAATTTCATAAAAATCTTCTGCTGTTTCGGGCCATCCAGCAACTGTTCCTTCTCGTACCAATTGAATGGTTTTATATCCTGCTTCATTAGCTGCTTGCAGTTCTTCAACAATATCAGACAAGAACAAGATTTGATTGGGTTTGAAATTTACTTTTTTCGCAATATTTCGATAAGTTTCCACATCGCGTTTAGATCCTGTGGTTGTGTCAAAATTGGATTCAAAATAACGATTCAAATCACCGGTTGAACTATACCCGAATAACAAGCGCTGCGCAGCAATTGAACCGGAGGAAAAGATACCTAGCTTCAATCCCATTTTTTTCCAATCCATCAATTTGGAAGGAACATCCGGATAAACGTGCCCCACAATTTCACCCGTTTTATACGCTGTCTCCCACAGGATGCCTTGAACGGTTTTGAGTGCTGTTATTTTTCGATCCTGCTTGCTCCAATCCAATAACACCTGAATGATTTCTTCCTCGCTGTTCAACGTTTTCCCCTCTTCATTCTGAACGATTTCCTTCACCTCATCAAATGCACGTTTCACTTGCTTTACGTTTTTCAGCCTTGCCAACAGATGAATGTTTTTTTGAAAATAGGGAAACAGAACATCGTAAACAAATGAAACCGATGTGGTCGTCCCTTCAATATCCATCAGCACATATTTCACATCTTTCATAACGCTGTAATTCTAAAATCCTTAAATTTTTGTTCTACACCAGATTCAGTATAGTGTGGAACCCATCCACTCATGTCGATAAAAATTCGAATTGCTTTCACAAATGGATTACTTTCTCCGGCATCAAACCAGTGTTTACTACCAGCGGGAACGCTAATCAAATCACCTCGCTGGCAAAGCAAATTAAAAACCGGCTCAGTTTCTAAATTAAACCAGAAAAGACCTTGACCATCAACAAAAAATCGAATTTCATCTTCCGTATGAATGTGTTCGGCTAAAAATTTTGCTCGAATGGCATCGTAATTATCCGTGAGTGAATTTATGGAGATTACATCGGCAGTTTCGTATCCCCCATTTTCCATGAACGGTTTTAAATCTTTTTCATAGGCTGCTAAAATTTCTTCTTGCGTTGCCTGATCATCGAAAACAACATCACAGGACCATTGATCGAAAAAAATTCCACGTTCGTTAAAAAAGGTTCTAATTTGATTAGGATCTGAAATTTGAACACCTTTTTCGGGAATTGATAAAATTGCCATGAAACAAAAATAAGACATTATTTATTTTTACAACAAAAGAAACGGTTTATATTTTCAACCTTTCTATCTTAATATAGTTACTTTTCCACCGCATAGATTCATTAAAACATGCTCAGACAAAAATAGATACGACCTTTTCCTTATATTTGGTTAAACATCATCCTCATGTGCAAATTTCTAATTTTATGGTTTATACTTTGGGCAGGAATGAGCCTTACACAAAAATCAGAACAAACATTTTCCAACTTTTCCTCCGATACATTTCCTCAAATTAGAATAGGAACACAAACCTGGATGACGGAAAATTTGAATGTTACAACCTTTAGAAATGGAGACCCAATTCCGGAAGCTAAAACCGTTGAAGAATGGAAAAAAGCGGGAGAGAACAAGCAACCAGCATGGTGTTATTATAAGAACAAATCTAAATCAGGAATTCACTTCGGAAAGCTATATAATTGGTACGCTATTCATGACCAACGAAATATAGCTCCTTTGGGTTGGCACATTCCAACAGATGAAGAATGGACACTTTTAAGCACGTACATAGGTGAAAAAGAAAATGTAGGAATCAAATTAAAATCAACCGAAGTATGGTCGAAAAATGGAAAAGGAACCAATGAATTTGGTTTTTCTGGTTTACCGTCCGGCTACCGCTATTTCAATGGTTATTTTTATGGGATTGGGAATTATGGATTTTGGTGGAGTGCTACGGAAAAAGATGAGTACACATCCTTCAGTCGCTTCTTATACGTAAACTATGTCAATTTAGGCAGTTACCACACCAATAAATCAGAAGGACTGTCCGTGCGTTGCATCAAAGATTAATACATTTGAACATTCAAACGCTATCGAACAACAAATCACTTTTTTTTGATTTTTTAAGAATTTTCAGTTACAAATTCATTAATTTTGCAGTCGATTATGACACAACAAAAAAATAGTATCGCAATTATTATCGCTCCTTCGGGTCGGTGAGAAAGCGTTTTATGATATATTCAAAGCCTTTCTCGAAACAGAAAGGCTTTTTTTTTGACTTAAATAGAAATGTATGTATTTCAACAGTGAAACAAAAGTTTATTTAGATGGGAAGTTTGTAAATGCTTCCGAGGCTCAAACGGATTTATACGCTCAAACATTGCATTATGGTAGTGGCGTATTTGAAGGAATTCGATCGTATGACACACCAGATGGAGTGCGCATTTTCAAACCAAAAGAGCATTTCGAACGTCTGAAATATTCCGCCGAATGTATGCACATTCAATTTCCATGGACAGTGGATGAATTGACAAAAATCTCATACGAACTATTAGAAATAAACGGACTCAAAGATGCTTATCTTCGACCGTTGGTATATCTTGGAGCGAACATGTCGCTAGTTCCAACAAATGAAGTTCATCTTGTTATAATGGCATGGGAATGGGGTAAATATTTGGGGGATAATCTATTGCGAGTGATGCTTTCATCTTACCAAAGACCAAATCCGAAATCGTGTCACGTGGAAGCAAAAGTTGTTGGTCATTACACCAATAGCATTTTAGCAACCACAGAAGCAAAACAAAAAGGTTTCGATGAAGCACTTTTGACAGACATGAACGGATATGTTGCAGAAGGACCAGGAGCCAATTTCTTTTACGAGAAAAATGGTAAGCTTTACACCGCGCCACTTGGTAATATATTATCAGGGATTACGCGAGCAACTGTCTTTGAAATAGCGAAAGAACTCGAAATTGAAGTGGAAGAAAAACTGTTTACTCCCGATGAAATTTATTCGGCAGACATTGCTTTTTTCTGTGGAACAGCTGCTGAGGTAATTGGAATTCAGCAATTCAATGAACATATTTTCCCAATGAAATGGGAAGATTCAAATAGTCATTTGATTCAGCGTAAATACAAACGAAGAGTCGCTTTTAACGAGTATAAAGAATTTTATTTGTAAAAATGAGTTTGAATAAATACAGCAAAACAATTACACAAGATGAGACACAGCCTGCAGCTCAAGCTATGTTGTATGGTGTGGGTCTGACAGAAGCCGATATGTCTAAAGCTCAAGTAGGAATTGTAGCTAGTGGTTATGAAGGGAATACGTGTAACATGCACTTGAACGATTTGGCGAAAACGGTCAAAATGGGAGTTCAAGCTGCTGATTTGGTAGGGTTAACATTTCATACGATTGGTGTTAGCGATGGCATCTCAAATGGTACAGATGGAATGCGTTATTCTTTGGTTTCACGAGATATAATTGCAGATTCAATCGAGGCTGTAGCTGGTGCACAATGGTATGATGGCATCATCGCGGTAATGGGTTGTGATAAAAATATGCCAGGTTCCGTAATTGCGATGGCTCGCTTGAATCGTCCTTCAATTATGGTTTATGGAGGAACCATTCATTCCGGAAAATGGAAAGGACAGAGTTTGAACATTGTTTCGGCTTTCGAAGCGCTTGGTCAACGAATTGCGAATAATATTTCGGACGAAGACTACAAAGGAATCATTCAAAATGCTTGCCCAGGAGCCGGAGCATGTGGCGGAATGTACACGGCTAATACATTAGCATCAGCAGTTGAAGCGCTTGGTATGAGTTTACCTTACAGTTCATCCAATCCGGCAACGAGCGAAGAAAAACAGCAGGAATGTTTGAGAGCCGGAAGCGCCATAAGAACCTTACTCGAAAAAGACATTAAGCCATCCGATATCATGACTCGAAAGGCTTTTGAGAATGCAATGGTTGTAGTGACAGCGCTTGGCGGCTCAACAAATGCAACCTTACATCTATTAGCAATGGCACATTCGATTGGTATTGAATTAAAACTCTCAGATTTTCAAGATATTAGTAACCGTATTCCGCTAATCGCCGACTTAAAACCAAGTGGAAAATACTTGATGGAAGATGTGCACATGATCGGAGGAACGCCTGCTGTGATGAAATATTTACTAGAAAAGAATTTACTTCACGGAGATTGCCTAACAGTAACTGGAAAAACCCTAGCAGAGAACTTGTCAGAGGTTCCTACTTTATCGCCAGAGCAAAAAGTTATTGTTCCGATCGAAAAACCATTGAAAGAAACAGGACACATTCAAATTCTCTATGGTAATTTGGCTGAACGAGGTTCGGTCGCAAAAATTACCGGTAAGGAAGGAGAGTTTTTTAGAGGTCCAGCTGTTGTATTTAATGACGAATTTCAAGCGATAGATGGTATAACCAATGGTAAGGTAAAGGACGGAGATGTAGTTGTCATTCGCTATTGTGGTCCGAAAGGAGGTCCCGGAATGCCAGAAATGTTAAAACCAACCTCCGCAATCATTGGAGCAGGGCTTGGATCTTCGGTTGCATTAATAACTGATGGAAGATTTTCGGGTGGGACGCATGGTTTTGTAGTAGGACATATTTCACCTGAGGCTTTTGATGGCGGTACAATTGCGTTAGTTGAGAATGGAGATATGATTACCATAGATGCAATTAAGAACGAGTTGATTCTTGAGGTTAACGAAAATGAACTTGAAAAACGCAAATCAAATTGGGTTCAACCTGAACTCAAAGTAAAATCAGGTGTTTTGTATAAATATGCGAAGCAAGTTTCTTGTGCTTCACTTGGTTGTATAACAGATTTATAACATGGAAAACAAAAAAATATCCGGCGCTGAATCCGTGATTCGTTCACTTCTTGCAGAAGATGTAACTACGATTTTTGGATATCCAGGCGGCGCCATTATGCCAATTTACGATGCGCTTTACGATTTTAAAGATGATGTAAATCACATTTTGGTTCGTCACGAACAAGGTGCTATTCATGCTGCTCAAGGATTTGCGAGAGCTTCAGGAAAAACGGGAGTTGTTTTCGCCACTTCAGGACCTGGTGCAACAAACCTAATTACCGGCTTAGCTGATGCGTTAATTGATTCTACACCTGTTGTTTGCATTACTGGTCAGGTGGCTTCTCATTTATTGGGAACAGACGCTTTTCAAGAAACGGATGTGATTGGAATTTCTATGCCTGTTACGAAATGGAACATCCAAGTCACAAAAGCAGATGAAATTCCTGCTGCCATCGCAAAAGCTTTTTACATCGCTTCTACGGGTCGCCCGGGTCCTGTTTTGGTTGATATCACCAAAGATGCGCAATTTGGTTTAATGGATTTTCAATATGAAAAGTGCACGAAATTTCGTTCCTATCAACCACATCCGACTATTCACGAAGAATTAATCAAGCAAGCTGCTGAGCTGATAAATCAAGCGAAAAAGCCCTATTTATTGATTGGTCAAGGTATTTTGTTGAGTGAAGCGGAGGAAGAACTTTTGAATTTCGTAGAAAAAAGTGGAATACCGGTTGCCTCTACATTACTTGGGTTAGGCGCTCTTCCTGCTTCCCATCCTAATTATGTTGGTTATTTGGGAATGCACGGTAATTATGCGCCAAATGTATTAACCAACGAATGTGATGTGTTAATTGCTGTTGGTATGCGTTTCGATGACAGGGTGACAGGTGATGTGTCTCGTTATGCCAAACAAGCAAAAGTTATTCATATTGATATTGATAAGGCGGAATTGAATAAAATCATCAAGGCGGAAATAGCGATTCAAGCGGATGCAAAAGATGGTTTGAAATTACTGACTGATTTAATCGAAGTGCGAAATCATGCTGAATGGATCGCTGAATTCAGAAGGCTTGAGCAATTGGAAATTGATGAAGTAATTGCCGATGCGATTCAACCTAGAGGAAGTGAATTGAAAATGTCTGAGGTTGTCAATCTCATTTCTGAAACAACAAAAGGTGATGCGATTATCGTAACAGATGTTGGTCAGCATCAAATGATTACATCACGTTATTTTAAGTATAACTACAGTAAAACAAACATTACTTCTGGTGGCTTAGGAACAATGGGATTTGCCCTTCCTGCAGCCATAGGAGCCAAGCTTGGTGCGCCAGAAAAAGAGGTGATCGCTATTATTGGAGACGGCGGTTTCCAAATGACGATACAGGAACTGGGAACAATCATGCAATTCAACATTGCGGTAAAAATTGTCATTCTCAATAACAACTTCCTTGGAATGGTTCGTCAGTGGCAACAATTGTTTTTTGACAGACGCTATTCGTTTACAGATATCAAAAATCCTGACTTCCTTACAATCGCTAGAGGTTATGGCATCGAAGGTAAAAAAGTGGAAGATAGAAATGAATTAAAATTAAATTTAACTAACTTATTATCAAATAATAAAAGTTATTTACTTGAAGTAATTGTAGAACAAGAAGAGAATGTATTTCCAATGGTTCCAACTGGAGCATCTGTATCAGAAATCTTATTAACTGAGAAACATGGAGCAAACGTATAACATTTCCGTTTTTACTGAAAACAGTATCGGGATTCTCAATAGAATAACGATTATTTTTACCCGTCGGCATTTAAACATTGACAGTATTACTGCTTCCGAATGTGAATTGGAAAATATTTACCGCTACACCATCGTTGTGAAAACGGATGAAGATCAAGTCATCAAAGTAGTGAATCAGATTGAAAAACAAGTTGCTGTTCTCAAAGCGTTCTATCATGCCGATTCTGAAGTTGTTTATCAGGAATTGGCGCTTTACAAGCTACCTACCAATTTTGAAAAGGTAAATGAAATAGAACAAATATTGAGAAACCATGGTGCTCGGGTTTTATCTTTCAGTCAGGATTTCACGACGATTGAAAAGACAGGACGAACAGAGGAAATTGAGCGATTATTTGAGGATTTACGTCCGTTTGGTGTTTTGGAATACGCAAAATCAGGAAGAGTTGCTATTTCTAAGCCGATGAAGACTTTGGAGGATTATTTAAAAGAATTAGAATAAAAATGTAAAATCTAAAATGTAAAATGAGGATTGATAAATTCTTCATTCACATTCTAAACTAAAAAAAAATATGGCACAGATTAATTTTGGAGGAGTTGAAGAACGAGTTGTTTTGAGGGAAGAATTCCCATTGGAAAAAGCAAAAGAAGTATTAAAAAATGATACGATTGCTGTGATCGGTTATGGTGTTCAAGGTCCGGGTCAAGCAATGAATTTACGAGACAATGGTTTCAATGTAATTGTTGGTCAGAGAAAAGGCGGTAAAAGTTGGGATAAAGCAATTGAAGATGGTTGGAAACCTGAAGAAACACTATTTGAAATAAATGACGCTTGTGAAAAAGCATCTGTAATCATGTATTTGCTTTCCGATGCAGGTCAAATTGATTCATGGAAAACGATTGAAGCAAATTTAACGGAAGGTAAAACGCTTTATTTTTCTCACGGATTTGGGGTGACTTTTCACGAACAAACAGGAATTATTCCACCGAAGAATGTTGACGTAGTGCTCGTTGCACCAAAGGGTTCTGGAACATCTTTGAGACGATTGTTTTTGAAAGGAGAAGGAATCAATTCCAGTTTTGCAATTTATCAAGACTTTACAGGTAATGCGGAAGAACGTGCTCTAGCATTGGGAATTGGTGTAGGATCCGGTTATTTGTTTGAAACCGATTTCAAAAAAGAAGTTTATTCCGATTTAACAGGTGAAAGAGGAATTTTGATGGGTGCGCTCGCAGGAATGTTCGAAGCACAATACCAAGTTTTGAGAAGTCACGGACATTCGCCTTCTGAGGCTTTCAATGAAACAGTTGAGGAATTGACGCAAAGCTTAATGCCATTGGTGTCTGAAAACGGAATGGATTGGATGTATGCAAATACTTCTGTAACAGCTCAGCGTGGAGCTTTGGATTGGAAAAATAAATTCAGAGATGCCGCATTACCGGTGTTTAAATCCTTGTATGAGGAGGTTTCATCTGGTCGAGAAGCAAAACGGGTGATTGAAGAAGGAAGCAAACCGGATTACCGTGAAAAATTGGAAGAAGAATTAAAAGAAATTCGTGAATCTGAGTTATGGCAAGCAGGAAAAGCTGTTCGTAGTTTAAGACCGAAACTTTAAGATGTATTCAAGCCAAGACATAAAAAAGAGCTTCCCTGATTTTGTTAGAGAAACTCCTCTGGAATTCAATAAAAAGCTTTCGGAGCGTTATGGTGCAAATGTTTATCTAAAACGAGAGGACCTTCAGTCTGTTCGATCCTATAAAATTCGTGGAGCCTTTGCACGGATGAACCAACTTTCTTCCGAAGAAAAAACCAAGGGAGTTATTTGTGCCTCAGCCGGAAACCACGCTCAAGGTGTTGCACTCTGTTGCAAGGAAATGCGAGTCAAAGGAACTATTGTAATGCCTGTAACAACGCCGAAGCAAAAGATTCAAATGGTCAAAAGTTTTGGTGATGAGTGGGTTGAAATCATTTTATTTGGCGATACTTTCGATGCTGCCAATAGCCATGCTAAATTGTTAACCGATGAAAAACAAGCCTGTTTTATTCCGCCATTTGATGATCCTTGGGTCATTGCCGGACAAGGTACGGTTGCAATTGAAATATTCAAACAAAGTGCAGAAACGATTGATTTTATTTTTACTCCTGTTGGAGGAGGTGGAATTGCGGCAGGAATTGCTGATGTGTTAAAACATAAATCACCAAATACAAAACTAATTGGTGTTGAACCATCTGGAGCTCCTTCTATGACTGAAGCATTAAAACACGGCCATCCGATTGAATTATCAACTATCGATAAATTTGTTGACGGCGCAGCAGTAAAAAAGGTAGGTACATTCAATTTTGAAAAATGTCAAAATACCTTATCTGATATGGTGTTGGTTGATGAAGGAAAAGTCTGCGGCACAATACTTCAGTTATATAATGAATTTGGAATTGTTGTGGAACCGGCAGGAGCTTTGACTTTAGCTGCTTTAGATCAATTTGAAAAAGACCAAATCCATGGTAAAAATGTCGTTTTGATAGTAAGCGGGGGCAACAATGACATAACCCGAACAAATGAAATTCGAGAAAGGTGGATGTTTTACGAAGGATTAAAACATTATTTTTTGATTCGTTTTCCGCAACGTCCCGGTGCACTGAAAGAATTTGTATCAGATGTTATGGGTCCAACCGATGATATCGTATATTTTCAATTTTCAAGCAAAACAGGAAGAGAAAATGGACCTGCTGTAGTTGGGATTGAACTAACGAACCAAACAAATCTGGAAAAAATCAAAAACAATCTCGTACAAAAAGGATTTGATTTTGAATACCTTGAGCAAAATTCATTATTATTTCAGCAACTAGTAAGTTGAAAATAAAAACGGATTGTTTTCCTTATTAAAACACCTAACTTTACATCATGAATCCTGCAGTTGATCACATTTTAGAATTTGGTTGTGGACGTTGTAAACTATATCAAACGCCATCTTGTAAAGTACATAAATGGCAGAAGGAAATGGTTGCACTTAGAAACATTGTAAATCTCTGTGGTCTCCATGAAGAAGTGAAATGGGGTCAACCCTGTTATACGTTTAACGGTAAAAACATTTTGATTATTCACGGTTTCAAAGAATATTGCGCCTTGTTATTTTTTAATGGTGCATTGTTGCAAGATTCAGAAAACTTATTGATTCGACAAACGGAAAATGTTCAGGCTGGAAGGCAAATGCGCTTCACTGATCCAGATTCGATCTACAAGATTGAAAATACCATTAAATCCTACATTTTTGAAGCCATTGAAGTAGAGAAAGCGGGGTTAAAAGTTACTCCAAAAAAAACATCCGATTTTCCAGTTCCAGAGGAATTAACGCATGCATTCGAATCATCTACTGAATTTAAAAATGCTTTCCATGCCCTAACTCCTGGAAGGCAACGTGCTTATTTACTGCATTTTGCCCAAGCAAAACAAAGTGAAACTAGGATAAATCGAATAGAGAAATACCGGGATAAAATCTATCAGGGAAAAGGACTAAATGACTAGAAATTGTCTTCTGTCATTAATTAGAGCAAGAAAATGAAAATAGTAATCGTATCACTTACTCTAACATTTGTTATATTGTTGTTTCCTTTTGTAGCTTCTGTCCTATCAAAGGAATTCAACTGGTCTTTTTTCGATTATTGTATTGCTGGTATTCTTATTTTTAGTTCAATTACAATTTTTTCCATGATTACTGCATTAAAATTGACCAAAAGGAATAGAATTATTCTAGCATCAATTTTTATCCTAGTAATTCTTATCTTATGGATTGAATTAGCTGTAGGGATATTTGACTCCCCCATTGCAGGAAACTAATACGGTTATAATAGCTGGTTGGCTAAATTGGCTAATTCAGACCTCTCCCCTTTTTCCAATTTCACATGACAAAATAAGGGTTGGCCATTGAGTTTATCAACCAAATAAGCTAAACCATTCGAATTTTCATCGAGGTAAGGTGTATCAATTTGCTGAACATCTCCCGTAAATATGATTTTGGTATTTTCCCCTGCCCTTGTAATAACTGTTTTTACCTCATGAGGCGTTAAATTCTGAGCTTCATCAATGATGAACATGATATTGGACAAACTTCTTCCACGAATAAAAGCCAAGGGAGTAATGATAATTGATCCGGCTTCTTCCATCTCCAGAATTTGTTTGAATTTTTTCTCATTTTGACCAAATTGAGATTTGATAAACTTGAGGTTGTCCCACAATGGCTCCATGTAAGGTCCAATTTTGTCGTTTGCATCACCCGGTAGAAAACCAATATCTTTATTTGAAAGTGGGACAATTGGACGCGCAAGAATAATTTGATTAAAATTCTTAGCCTGTTCAAGAGCCGAAGCCAAAGCAAGTAACGTTTTTCCGGTACCTGCAACCCCTTGAAGAGCCACCAATTTCACATTTGGATTCAACAAAGCATGAAAAGCAAAAGCTTGTTCGGCATTTTTGGGCTTAATTCCATACACATATTCCTTTTCGATGCGTTCAATATCATCATTCAAGTGGTTATAATAACAAAGCGATGAATTCTTCCCATTTTTTAGAATGTAGTAAGAATTAATTTTCTTTTTCTTGCCTAAGATTCCATTCTCTGCCACAGTACTTTTAAGAAAAATTTCACGAATAACATCTCCGTCAACACCTTCAATCGTCTGCGCACTGTCAGACGTTATTTCTTTCAGAGTAACTTTTCCTGTTTGGTAATCTTCTGCTACAACACCAATTGCTTTCGCTTTAATTCGGAGATTGACATCCTTGGTAACTAGAATTACCTTTTTGTCTTTTTCCTCCTGCTGTAAAACAAGGGCCGAATTTATAATTTTGTGGTCGTTTTTGGGTGCCGAAAAAATTTGTTCTGCATCAATATTTTTTGGATTGTAATCCATGATGATTTTAAACTTACCCTTTTTAACACCAAGAGAAATCCATTCTTGCAATAAATTGGTCGATGAAAGTTTATCAATAAAACGAATTACCTCTCGAGCAGAAAAATTCTTGGTATCATTACCCAATTTGAATTTATCCAATTCTTCCAAAACCGTTATTGGAATTGCCACATAATTATCCTCAAAATTTGTTATTGATTCATGATCATGCAACAACACAGATGTATCTAAAACATATATTTTCTTTTTTCCTGCCATTTAACTTACATTTAAGTCTCGTAAAATTAAACAAAGAAAATTCTGTTTCGCAGTATGTTGATATTTTTTGAAATTAATATTCAGTAAATATAATTAACAAGAAATTAATCAAAATCTTAAAAATAATTCATATAACTAAAACATACAATTGATAGTCTTTGAGTTGCTTTGCAGCAAAATTATTATCATGAAAAAGTATTTGTTAAGTTTTATTATTTTGAGCTCCACGATTAATGGTATTGCTCAAAACATTGTAGCCTTGTGGAATTATAATTCCATTACTGGTGCTCCAACTGCACCCATTGCGGATATTGGAACAGGAACATCTTCAGTGGTTGGTTCAATGGTTGTGGCTACGGCTGCAACAGGAATGGATCCGGTTATCAATAATGGCTGTGGTACGCAAAATGGCCTAAACCCAGGGGCTTGGTCGTTTACTGCAAATCCTGGAACAACAAATGAGAGCAGCGGGGTCCAGTACAATGCCTCAACAGTTGGTTTTCAAAATATCCGATTAACTTGGGATCAACGATGGTCTGGAACTTCAACTAATACAGTAAGACTACAATATACATTAGACGGAACAAACTGGACTAATTTTGATATGACCGCGGCGAACACAACTTTTTGCAATGGGTCAATTGACAATGGACGTTTTCAAAATAATGGGGTTGGTGATCAATACCGAAGAATTTCTGTAAATTTCTCCTCCATCATAGGGGCAAATAACAATGCTAATTTCGGAGTTCGAATAGTTGCAGCCTTTTATCAATCAACAACAGAATTTCGTCAAACAATTACAACTACATCAATTGCAACCGGTGGTACTTGGCGTTTTGACAACGTATCCATTCAAGGTCTTGCAGATGTTTCTATTGCTGCGGCGAGTAATTTCGCACAGTATTCAGAGAATATTGGATCAATTAATGTTCCAGTTACCATTGCTAATGCTAACGCTGCCCCAGTTAATCTAACATTCAGTTTATCAGTTTACTCTGACGCGACAGAAAATGTTGATTACACATGGACAAACACATTAACAATTCCAGCAAACACGAACGGAGTAACGAATTTACCAATTACCATCATTGACGATGCTGTAGCTGAAAAAGCCGAGAGAATTATTGTGAAATTAATTTCTGGAGTAAATGCAAATATCTCATCAACTAACAATTACCAGATAATATTTATAAAAGACAATGATTATGTTGCACCTACACCAACTAACGAGTTAAACTTAAGTCTTCTTTCTTCTTATTCAAATGGCGCAGGTGGATCTAACTCTGCTGAGATTGTCGCATTTGATCCAAGTGTTGATCGTTTATACATCGCAAATAGTATTGCTGGAAAATTGGATATTGTTAATTTTTCCAACCCAGCGTCACCTGTGGCAATAAGTTCAATTAGTTTAGCAAATTATGGAGGTATCAATTCCGTTGTTGCTCATGATAGTATCATTGCTTGTGCCATCGAGGCTGTTCCTGCTCAAAATAACGGAAAAGTTGTGTTTTTTGATTACAACGGTAATTACATCAACCAGGTTGAAGTAGGCGCAATGCCAGATATGATTACTTTCAATCGAAATTATACAAAGTTACTTACTGCAAACGAAGGGGAGCCTGATGCAACTTATGCCAACGACCCAGTTGGTTCGGTTTCGATTATTGATTTGACTCCAGGATATTCAGCATTGACAAATTCAAATGTTACAAATGTAGGTTTTACAGCATATAATGGCCAAGAAACTGCATTGAGAGCGCAAGGAATTCGTGTATTCTCAACTTCGGCTTCGGTTGCTCAAGATTTTGAACCTGAATACATTGCTGTTTCTGAAGATAATTCGAAGGCGTATGTTACATTGCAAGAAAATAATGCTTTGGTTACAATCGATTTGGCCACGAACACAATTGTTTCACTAGGTGCTTTGGGTTATTCTTCGTATAATGGTGCATCTGGGAATGCTATGGATGCCTCTGATCAAAGTGGTGCTGTTTTGATTACTGGAAATTTACCTATAAAAGGAGCCTACATGCCTGATGCGATGACATACAAAACAATTAATGGTCAAGGATTATTATTTACTGCGAATGAAGGGGATTCTCGCGAATTTGGAAGTGTAATTGATGCTAACAGGATTTCTTCAGCAACTTTCAACACGCTTGACGCAACAGCATTTCCTGATCAACCAATTTTACGTAACAATAAGTTTCTAGGTCGTTTGAGCGCATTAAAATATTCAGGTGATACTGATGGTGACGGCGATTACGATGAATTACACGTCATGGGTGGTCGCTCGTATTCAATTTGGAATGCTCAAACAGGAGCTTTAGTTTACGATTCAAAAGATTTAATTGAACAAATAACTGCAAACCATCCAACTTTTGGAGCAATTTTCAATGCTTCCAATGCTACTGGAGTTCCTGCTTCAAAGAATAGAAGTGACGATAAAGGTCCGGAACCTGAAGGTGTTGCAGTTTCTACCATCAACGGTTCAACTTATGCATTTGTTTCTTTGGAGCGAATCGGTGGTGTGATGATGTTTAATGTGGATAGTCCTAATTCTCCTATTTTTGTTGGTTATGCAAATAACCGTTCAACTACGGTAAGTGGTCCAGATTTGGGTGCAGAAGGAATAATAATAATTCCTGCAACTGATTCTCCGAATGGAAAAACACTCGTTATTTTAGCAAATGAAGTAAGTTCAACACTTTCAATATACCAAGTTAACACCTGTGCTGATTTGTCTGGTGGATCAATTAATTCAAACGATTTAACTATTTGTCCGGGACAGTTTACTCAACTATCTGTATCGTCTGTCAGCGGAGTTTCTTACCAATGGTTATTGAATGGAAACAACGTATCAAATGCCGTTAATAATTCACTAAATGTGAATCTTGCTGGTACTTACAGTGTACGAGTTAACAATTCAATTTTAGGTTGTATTGATACGACCGCTTCAATTACGGTATCATCATTAACACCACCAATAGTTTCAGCTGGATTAAATCAAACAGTGTGCGGTGGAACAGTCGTTACTTTAACGGCAACTGGAGCTAACACTTATGTATGGAATAATGGTGCCAACACAACTGCCATTAATGTTCAAACTGGAACCAATTCTTCCAACACAAACTATATTGTTACAGGTACAGATGTTACAACCGGTTGTTCGTCAAAAGACACGGTTCAAGTAATTGTTAACGGTTTACCACAAATTAATGCTGGATCAGACTTTTCGGCATGTAATAACGAAGAAATAACCTTAACTGCCACTGGAGGAAATACTTATAACTGGTCAAATAATGTGATTAATGGTCAACCATTCTTAATCAATCAAACATCTACATTTAATGTAACGGGCATTGATGGAAATGGATGTTCAAATTCTGATGAAATTACAGTTACAATTATCCAAGCTCCAATTGTAAATGCTGGAAATGATGTTGAAATTTGTGAAAATGAATCACCTATTGTTTTAATAGCTAATTCAAATCAAGGAGGATTGACAACTTTATGGAATAATGGTGAAACAACTCAATCGATCAATATTACTTCATCCGGAATATATGTTGTAACCATGTTAAATAGTTTTAATTGCTCGAATAGCGATACAGTATCAGTTATAATAAATCCACTACCATTTGTAGAATTAGGAGGAGATCAATCTGTTTGTACAAATGAGCTTCCCCTTATCCTAACTGCACAAGCAAATGGAAATTCAAATTCGTATTTATGGTCAACAAGTCAAACGACTCAAGAAATTGATGTGAATCAATCAGGAACATATTCAGTAACTGTAACGAACACCAATGGATGTGAATCTAGTGATCAAATTGCTGTTCAAGTACTGCAAGCACCTATTGTTAATGCGGGAAATGATTTAACAGTATGTGACTATGATTTTCCTATTTCATTGAATGCGACAGGAAATGGTGCAACGGTTGAATGGAGCACCGGTGCAACAACTCCTTTCACGTCTGTGAATCAGGGAGGAACTTACACAGTAACAACTACATCTCAAAATGGCTGTGCTGCCTCTGATTCTGTAATTATTTCATCTGACCCCTGTTTAGGACTAAGTGAAAATGATTTGAACTTAACTATTTATCCAAACCCTACCGAAAACCTTTTAATTATATCAAGAAATACAAATGAAAATGTTAGTTTAATTATAACGTCCATGGAAGGAAAAATAATTACAGAACTTAATACTAGTGAATTTGAGACGGTTTTATCATTAAAACAGTTTTCAACAGGTGCTTATTATCTTACAATTAAATCAGAAAACTCTGAACACGTTCGTAAAATAATTAAGCAGTAGTTTTTTTCATAGGTTAAAATGGGGCACTAGCCCCATTTTTTTTATCCAAAGAGTTTGGATGCAGCAAATTTAATTACTGTTTATTTTTGTAAAAATTAAATGTTTCAACTTGCGCATGAAATGGTGGTAAATTTCTTTTGCGATAACGATTTTTTAAATCTGAAGAAATTAATCGAGCCTTAACACTTCCGCGCCATTGAAAATCAAAGATTTGATCTAATTCACATTGAATACTCTCATCCTTTATCATTACTCCCACCTCAATTCGATTATCTAAATTTCTTTCCATGAAATCAGCACTAGAAATAATGTAAATTGGTTTACCATCATTTTCGAATATCATAAATCTCGCATGTTCCAGGTATCGATCTACAATACTAATCGCTGTAATATTTTCGCTTAGACCTTTGACTTGTGGTTTCAAGCAACAAATTCCTCGAATAATCATTTCAATTTTAACACCAGCCTTACTAGCTTCGTAAAGTTTATTTATCAACTTTAAATCAGTTAAATTATTGAGCTTTAATCGAATACTCGATTTTTTTCCTTTTTTTACATGTTGTATTTCTTGATTAATGAGGGTTGTTATTTTTCTTCTTGTATTGAAAGGAGAAACCAATAGATTTCTAAACAAAGGTCTTTCCAAATTATTTTCCAATAATCTAAATACCCTTTTCACTTCATTTGTTATCTCAGATTTTACAGTTAACAGTCCGATATCTACATAAATTTTGGAAGTTTTTTCATTAAAATTACCAGTTCCAATGTAAGAGATTAACTGATCTTTACCGTCCTTAACCCTATGGATCTGAATTAATTTTGAATGAACTTTAAGACCTGAAACACCAAAAATAACCTTAGCGCCAAAATCTTTCAACCGATTACTCCAATAAAGATTATTTTCTTCATCAAATCTGGCCTGTAACTCAAATACGACTACCACTTCCTTCCCATTGAAAACAGCAGCTAACAAAGCATTCATGATATCTGAATTCTTTGCAATACGATAAATATTAATCTTGATCGATTTAACTTTTGGATCAATAGCAGCCTCTCTCAATAAATCTACTACGTAGTCAAACTTTTGATATGGAAAATGCAACAAAATATCCTTTTCCAAAATAGAATTGATTATACTTTGACTATTTTCTAAACAAGGATGCTTACATGGTTTTTGCTCTGGAAAGATAAACTCAGAATTCTTGAAATCAGGAAATGACATTAAGTCTTTATTATTATGGTATCTACCTCCTGGAATCGTATTCAACCCTTTACGTAAATTTAATGATTCAAGTAAATATTTCAACAGGTCATTGGGCATTTCTGAATCATAAACAAATCTTACTGGAATACCTTTTTTTCGTTCTTTGATGCTCTTTTGAATCTTATCCATTATTGGCAAATCCAAATCGTCGTCCAAATCTAACTCAGCATCTCTCGTAAATTTGAAGGTGAAAGCTGAAATCTCCTTGGGAACAAAAATTTTGAAAATATCCTCTAATTGCAGCCGAATAATGTCGTCAATTAAAATAATATATTTTTCTTCTAAATCCTTCAAGAGATAATAACGTGGAATATCATTTGGAATTTGAATTAATGCATATCGTACCTTATTACGAGAACTAACAATTTTAACAGCTAGATAAATTGAATAATCTCTTAATTTGGGAAAACTATTTTTTTTATCCAACAATATGGGAAATATTGAATGTTTAATCTTTTCTTTATAATATTCCAGTAACTCTTGTTTGTGTGCATTCGAAATATTTGATTCGTTAATGAAAAATATTTTATGTTTTTGGAATTCCTTTGCTATCTCCTCGAATGCTTGCTCAAAAACAAATTGTTGCCTTAAAACCTCTTTTCGAATTTTTTGATATAAATCGTCCGCTGTACCAGAAAATCCATGGATCTTATTTTTTTTGACCAAAGTCATTCTTCTGACGTTTGCAACTCGGACTCTATAAAATTCGTCCATGTTATTTGAATAAATTCCTAAAAACCGAATTCTTTCAACCAAAGGAACGGTAATATCCATCGCCTCCTGTAATACTCTTTCATTAAAAGAAAGCCAACTTAATTCACGGTTAACTACTTGCATAAGTCAAAATTGCTGAATGTTCAATTCAATTGAGTTAAGAGTATATTAAATTTATATGAATTGTAGTGGATTCGAGTATTTACGCAACTTATTGATTTAAGATTAAACCAGAATTAATAATAACTTAATTAAAAACGATTTGATGTAGTGTAAATTTGTATCATTAAATAAAGAAAATTTATGTTTTATCGCATTTTCTTCGTTCTATTTTTATTATTTTCCTTACCTCTCAACATAGAATCACAAAATCTTGTTATTAATGAAGTTTCACAAGGTCCTTCAGGCAGCAAAGAATACGTTGAATTTCTTGTCACCCCTGGATCTGGCCCTTACCAATGTTCAAACTACTGCCTTGATTTAAGAGGATGGATAATTGATGATAATAACGGCTATTTTTCGGGTGGGCCTACCTCAGGAGTTGGAATAGCAAATGGAGCTGTTCGTTTCAAAAATGATCCTTTTTGGCAGTGTATACCGGTTGGGACATTGATTCTTGTGTACAATGATTTAGATATCAATACGGCAATTCCGGCAAATGATTTTTCGACAACGGATGGAAATTGTCGATTGATACTACCTATTTCTTCCACCTATTTTGAAAATCAAACTGTTTCGCCTACGACCATTGCTATGACCTATCCAACCACTGGTTGGCTTCCAGGTGGTTTGTGGGGACCAATTTCAATGGCAAACGGAGGAGATTCTTTCCAAGTGTATGCACCAACAAATCTCTCAATCCCAACGCACGGAGTAAGCTGGGTTAACAACAATGTCAATACGATTATTTATTTTTCTGCCATTGCGACTAATTCAGTGTATTATTTTGGAAATACGATTGACAACAATCCCTCTAATCAAGCAAATTGGATTTCAGGAACTTGTTCTGCTCCGGATAATCAAACACCTGGTTCTCCAAATAACTCAGCAAATTCAACTTATATTTCTTCATTAACAAATAACTGTGCTGGTCCACTTATTGCAACTTTATCAGCTTTAGTTGATGCTGGATCTTGCCAATGTAATGGCTCAGCAACGGTTAGCGCAAGTGGATCCATTCCGGGATATTCCTATAACTGGTATAATTCTTCAAATGTATCCCTTTCTCAAACAACGCCGACTGCAACAAATCTATGTGCAGGATCTTATTATTGTGTTGTTTCCTCGTCTATTAACTGTACAGACACTGTCCTTGTCACTATCAATTCAACAAGTAATAACATCATTCCGACATTTGATCCGATTTCTCCAATTTGCGTCGGAGGAAGTATTAATTTACCCTCAACATCAACCAATGGAATTTCAGGTTCTTGGTCACCAGCAGTAAACAATACTGCAACAACCACCTACACCTTTACTCCAAATCCAAATCAATGTGCGACCACTACAACATTGACAGTCCAAGTATCAAATTCAATAACACCTACATATGATCCGATTTCTCCAATTTGCGTTGGAGGGAGTATTAATTTACCATCAACTTCCACCAATGGAATTTCAGGATCTTGGTCACCAGCAGTAAATAATACTGCAACAACGACCTATACCTTTACTCCAAATCCCAATCAATGTGCTACAACTACGACATTGACAGTTCAAGTATTGAATTCATTAACACCTACATTTGATCCGAGTGCCCCTATTTGCGTTGGAGGGACAATCAATCTTCCTGCAACTTCCACAAATGGAATTTCAGGTTCTTGGTCGCCAGCAATTAATAATACTGCAACAACAACCTATACATTTACACCGGATCCAAATCAATGTTCTAATTCAACAACTTTAACGGTACAGGTAAACCCAATTCCGGAAGTTGTAATCAATGAAAATCCTGTTATTTGTCCAGGAGAAAGTACCATTTTAACCAGCTCAACTACAACTCCAGGTGGCACCTATCTTTGGACTCCTGGTGGTGAAACGAGCAATCAAATTTCTGTTTCCCAGTTCGTTACAACAAATTACACGCTCGTATATACAATCAATGGTTGTAGTAGTAATGCAGCTTCGGCAACTGTAACAGTTCAAAGCACTAACTCTCCTATTTTCGATTCATATGGTCCGTTTTGTGAAGATGCAATTTTGGCGCAAGTAATTCTTCCTGAAACATCCAATAATGGTATAACCGGAACGTGGAATCCACAAATGCTTTCTACAAACAATCCAGGACTAAATAATTATTTTTTTACTCCAAATCCAGGGCAATGCGCTTCAAATTATACATTAGTTGTTGAAGTATTTCCAACCCCACAAATTGAAGCTGGAAATAATCTCACAATTTGTGCGGGGCAATCAGTAACGCTTTCCGGAAATGGTGGAACAACCTATACTTGGTCTGACAATGTTCAGAATGGAGTTACTTTTACTCCAACGGTCACTAACGTTTATTACCTTATCGGCACAGATATAAACGGATGTGAAGCCATTGATTCAGTTACAATTACAATCTTTCCTGTTCCAACCGCTTCGTTTACAGCAGATCCAACTATTGGTGTAGCTCCGTTGAATGTTTCGTTTACAAATAGCAGTTTGAATGCCACATCATACAATTGGGATTTTGGAGATGGAAGTACCTCAGTTCAAGAAAATAGTAGTCATATTTATTCTAATTCGGGAGAATTTGTCGTTTGGTTAGTCGCTTCAAATGGCTTTTGTGAGGATTCAATTTCACAACTTATTCAAGTTTTAGAAGCGGGTGCTCCAGAGATCACTGTTCCAAATGTTTTCACTCCGAATGGCGATGGAGCAAATGACGAGTGGTTTATATCAACTGAAAACATTTCTGAACTGAATGTCATCATTTTAAATCGTTGGGGAAATCAGATTGCTACCATTGAGAATACCACGGATTCTTGGGATGGAAAAACGGATGGCGGAGAGAAGGTCACTGATGGTACTTATTTTTATAGGTATATTGCAAAAGCTATAAATAACGAAGAATTTTCAGGTCATGGGTTTATAACGCTTATTAGGTAAAATAAATCGAAGATTTAAAATTACTCTGTAATTCAATCAAACATAGATTTTTCTTAAAACATTAAATTTTATTATCTACTTAAACTTTAAAAATCCTTAATCAAAAAATAATTCTTGCTTGAAATTCAAGTCATAGTGTAGAAAGAAATTTGTAGTGTAAAATACTACAACCATGCAAAAGATTACTACGCTTAAAAGAACTGATTTCGAAACCTCGAATCAACCAAATTCCATTGACCTACTCATTGACAAAAAAGAATACGACATCCATACCGAAGATTGCCTTTGTATTATTGACGAAGTAGAATTTGTAAAAATTATTGACTTAACTACTCAAACGCCTTTGCCGGTGATAGAAACAACCCAAGCTACTGCTACTTTATTACCTCGCAAAGGCGTTTCTAAATTTTTCTCACGCGTTTGTAATCGCTTGACCGTCCTTCCATTGACCATGCCGCTTTGTTTGGTGATGATGTTGGGTTTGTTTAGTGGGAATGGGCGGGGGCAGTTTACGGGAACGTATAATTTTGCATCTGTTACTACTACAAGTGGCACAACAGATCCTACATCTGTTCCTACAGCAACGGGAGTAAGTTTTGGCTCATTTTCATCTTCAATAGGTACTAATTCGGGAGCAGCTGGAAGGTTTTCTTTTACAGGTTGGCCAACAGGAGCCACTAACAATAGTAATACTTTCACTGGTAGTATTAATACCTCATCGTATTATCAAGTATCCATAACGGTTGCTACTGGTTATACTGTTAGTTTATCTTCTATTAATTTTACACTTCAACGCTCGGGAACAGGGATAAGACAATATGCAGTTAGGACTAGTGCTGATTCATATTCAGCAAATTTATCTGCTTCAATTTCCCCTTCAAATGTCGATTTATCTGTGGTTGCAACAAATATTTTTCAGGTTGTAGATGCAACAACCGCAGCAGAAACTGGAAGTAAAATAACATTATCAGGAGCAAATTTCACCAATTTAGCAGCTGGAACAACAAGAACATTCAGATTTTATGGTTGGAATGCAGAGGCATCCGGAGGTACGTTTAGTATTGATGATGTCATTATTTCAGGAACTGCAACTGCCGCTGCCTCGGTCCCTACGGCCCCAACCATTTCGTCAATAACCCCTGGAAATGGGCAATTAAGTGTTGCATTCACAGCAGGTTCTGATGGTGGTTCGGCTATTACGAATTATAAATATTCTACCAATGGCGGTACTAACTGGCAAACAAGGTCACCAGCATCGACGGCCAGTCCATTAGTAATTTCTACGCTTTCAACCGACGGAACAACGGCATTAACGAATGGAACTTCGTATAATGTTCAGATTCGAGCGGTTAATGCAGTTGGAGATGGAACAGCCACTGCTAGCACGGCTGCAACGCCAAGAACTACTCCAAGTGCTCCAACTATAACGGGTATAACGCCAGGCAACCAACAATTAAGTGTAGCATTTACAGCAGGTTCAGATGGAGGTTCGGCTATTACGAATTATAAATATTCTACCAATGGCGGTACTAACTGGCAAACAAGGTCACCAGCATCGACGGCCAGTCCTTTGGTTATTTCAACACTTTCAACTGATGGAACCACGGCTTTAACGAATGGTGTATCTTACGATATTCAAATCCGAGCAGTAAATGCAGCGGGAGATGGAACTGCAACCGGAACAACACAAGGAACACCTGCAGCGCCTGTTTCGCCCACCCTCAACGCTGTTACCTTGGGCTTGGCATTATCTTCCACCTACGGTACTGCATCATCTGGTGTAAGTTTTACTGCCAGTGGTTCAAATTTAACAGCTGAAAATATTACGGCTACCGCTCAATCGGGTTATGAAGTTTCAATATCCTCAGGTTCAGGTTATGGTTCATCTGTTTCCGTAGCTTCAGGAACAACAGTTTATGTTCGTTTCGCCTCAACATATTCTGCAGGGACCTACAACAGCGCAACAGCTGTGGTGCTTTCTGGTGGAGGCGCATCTTCAAGTGCAAACGTTACTACTTCTTCATCGAGCAATACGATTGCTCAAAAAGCTCTAACGGTAACCGGTCTTACCGCTCAAAACAAAGTATATGATGGTTTAACAACAGCAACCACAACAGGTACGGCTGCATTATCTGGTGTCATTAGTCCTGATGCAGTTACATTATCCGGTACACCTAGTTTTACCTTTGCAACTGCTGCAGTAGGAAATAGTATAGCCGTTTCAACATCGGGTTACACTTTATCAGGAGCGCAATCAGCAAATTATTCCTTAACGCAACCATCTTTTACAGCCAACATAACTGTTCGTTCCTTAACCGTTACAGCAAACGATGTCAACAAATACGCAGGTATAGCATTAACAGATGGTGCTGGTTCAACAGCATTTACCTCTTCAGGTTTACAAAATGGCGAAACCATTGGTTCGGTTACAATCGCTTACGGTTCAGCAGGTTCGGCTACAGGTGATGGAAATACGGTTGGTGTTTATGCATCTCAAGTTACGCCTTCTGCTGCAACAAGTGGAACTTTTACAGCAAGTAACTATTCGATAAGTTATGTAGCGGGGAGTATTACAGTTTTGGAGGCGCCAGTAAAAATTGCAGGTTGGGATTTTAATGGTTTAACTAGTTATGGCGCTTCACCACTTGCAGCTTCAAATACAAATTCTAATTCGTCTGTTGGTGGCTTGTCAAGAGCAAGTGGTTTTACTACAGGAGGGACAGCTGCAAGTAGCGCTTGGGGAGGAGTTGGTAATGGAACTGCAACCTTCACTGTGAAAGCAAATGCTGGCTATTCCTTGAGTCTAGCTGAAATTAGTACTTATAATATTAGACGGTCAAGTACAGGAGCAACAACAGGTCAATGGTCGTATAGTTTAGATGGTACAAACTTTACGAATATTGGATCAGCCATAACTTGGGGAAATACAACAGATGCTTCAGGAAATGCTCAATCCGCCATTTCACTCATTGGTATTAGTGCACTTCAGAATCTTTCATCTTTAACTACAGTTACATTTAGAATTGTAAATACAGGTGCGACTACAGGGACATGGTACTTAAATAATTTTCAAACAGGTGATGATTTTATTGTTCAAGGCTATGTCAAATCGGTACCTCAACTTTCAACACCAACGGCAACCTCAATTGCCACAATATCTGCAACACTTGGTGCAACCATAGCTAGTGATGGTGGAGCAAGTATTACGGCACGTGGTACCGTTTATGGAACTTCAGCATCACCTACGACTAATTCGCTTGCAGAGGGAGGAACATCTGTGTCTGCATATTCTCATTCAAGAACTGGTTTAACAGCAAATACGTTATATTTTTATAGAGGATATGCCACAAATTCTGTCGGAACTGGTTATTCAGCAGATGGATCGTTTACAACCTTGCACAATGCACCAACAGTTGGCTCTGGTAGTAATGCTACGGCGACTACCATAGATGCTTCTTGGACTGCTCCATCAGGTGGTAGTGAAGCATTCACTTATGAAATTCAAGTGGATAATGACAATGATTTTTCATCTACTATCTATACTCAGAATAATATTTCTTCTGGAACAACAACCCATACGGCTACAGGATTAGCTTCAAATACAACCTATTACTTTCGAGTTCGTGCAAATAACGCAGCAGGAAGTTCAGCTTGGTCTTCGACTTCCTCAGGATATGCTACTTTGGCAGCAGTAACACCGACATTGTCCGGAACATCATTGAATACATTTGGAAATGTATGTATAAATACGACAACCTCTCCAAATTCATTTACGATCAATGGTTCCGCTCTTACAAGTGCTGACGTTACTGTATCATCATCAAGTGGATTCACCTTCTCTACAACTTCAGGAGGAACTTATACCAGTTCCTTAACACTTTCACAAGCCGGAGGTACTTACGCGCAAGATATTTATGTAAAATTCACGCCAACAGCTGTTCAATCATATGGAGGTAATATAGTTATTGGTGGTGGTGGAGCAACTAGTGTAAATGTTGCGGTTTCAGGAAGTGGAATTTCAGGTTCCGTTGCAGTTACCACAACTGCTGCAAGTGCAATAACTTCAACAGGCGCTTCAACAGGAGGTAGCTCTGTTTCTACAACTTGTGGTACAATCACGGCAAAAGGAGTTGCGTATGGAACGAGTGCAAATCCAACTACTCCAGTGACTTCAGATGGAACCGGAACTGGAAATTTCACATCAACATTATCTGGATTAACACCAAACACATTGTACAACTATCGGGCTTACGCCACAAATAGCAATTCTGTGACTAGTTACGGATTAGGTTTAACATTCACGACCTTGCATAATGCCCCAACTGTTGGAACAGGTTCAAACCCTGAAACCACAGGATTCACTGCCAATTGGTTGGCACCTCTTGGAGGAGGAAGTGAAACGTTCACATATGAAGTTGCCATTTCTACATCTTCCAGCTTTGCCTCAACGCTTTCTACACAGAGTGGCATTTCATCAGGTACTACATCCTACCAATTTACTGGGTTGAGCAGTGGTACATCTTATTATTTTCGAGTAAGGGCAAACAATGCTGGCGGTTCATCAGATTGGTCTGCAATTAGCACTAGCATAACTACTTTAACACCCTGGGAGAATTTTGAAATAGGAACTAAGTCAAGCTATGGCTTGGGAGATGTGACATTTAACTCAGGTAGTTGGAGTTTAACTGATGCATTATCAGTAACCACAGATCCAAGTGATAGAGAGTTTGGTACCAAATCAATTAGGATTAGGAGTACAGGGAACGCGACCATGAATTTTGACGTAACAAACGGTATTTCATCATTAACATTATACCATGCTCTTTATGGTACTGATGCAAGTTCAACTTGGCGATTAGAAGTGTCTAACAACGCTGGAAGTTCTTGGGATGCCTATGTTAGTTCTGATATTACCACATCTTCAACTACATTAACTGCTCAAACTTTTAATGTTGATTTGTGTGGTAGTTTAAGATTTAGAATTGTAAAACGAAGTGGAACAACTTCACAACGTATTAATTTTGACGATATTGTATTAGTTGAAAAAGCAGCAAAACCATCCGCGCCAACTGCATCTCCCCAATCTTTTTGTTCAGCTTCATCACCAACGGTTGCAAGTTTAACCGCAACTGGTTCGAATATTCAATGGTACGACGCATCAACAAATGGAAATTTACTTGCAAGTGGTACTTCACTTGCAACAGGAACGTATTATGCTTCACAAACGGTTTCAGGATGTGAGAGTGCGACACGAGCAAGTGTTTCAGTAACGATTAATTCTTCAGGAACGTGGATTGGTGATTCAAACGACGAATGGAACATTGCGGGAAACTGGTGTGGTGGTATACCGAATTCAAGTTCGGCGAGTGTCTCGATTCCAACTGGTATAACCGTTAACTTAGATGCTTCACCAAGTCTTTTGAACTTGACGATTGGTTCAGGATCTGTTGTTAATGCGAGTGATAATACACTATCAATCGCCAATGGTGGAACATTCACAAATAATGGTTCATTTAATTCAGAAACAAGTGAGGTTGTTTTTTTGGGTACAGGATCAATTGGAGGCACGAATCCAGTTACATTTAATAACTTAACTTTAAATGGAAATGTTACAATTAATACTACACCAACCGTATCGGGAATTCTTCAATTAAATAGTGGCGCAAATGTGCTTAACAAAGTTATAAATTTCGGTGCAAGTGGTCAATTATATTACAATCAAAGTGGAACCATTAACGCTACTAGTTTTGAATGGCCTACAACAAACAAGCCGTCACAAGTAGCTGTATATAACAATACCGAAGTGTTGTTAAATGAAAATAAATCAATTTCGGGTAGCTTAAATTTAGCAAATGGTAAAGTGAATTTAGGTAGTTATAATTTAACCTTAGAAACGAGCGCAACTATTTCAACTGGTGGTTTTTCAAGCGCAAGAATGGTTATTGCCGAAGGAGATGGTGAATTACGTAAACGATTTACAGCAGGAAGTTCAAATCCTGCAGAGTTTATTTTTCCTGTTGGAACGAAAACGGGCGCAGTTGAATATACGCCAGTTCATTTAGATTTTTCAAGTGCCTCATTTGGCCTAGGTGCATATGTTGGAGTGAAAGTAAGAAATTCGAAAAATACGGCTTTAAACAACAATGTAACCAATTACTTAGATCGGAATTGGATCGTAGAACCTTACGATATTACTGATTACACTTACAAAATACAGTTGTATTATGACCAAAACGATTTCGTAACAGACGGTTCTCTTGCAGAAGGAAATTTAATTCCAATAAAAATAAGCAGTGGTCAATGGTATCAGCCAACAGATGGCACTTTCCACAATGCAATTTCTCAAGGAAGTGGGACTATCTTTCCAGCGAATGACTATTTAGAATGGAACAATTTAATCACTTTCTCTGAATTTGGTGGTGCCGGAGGATCGAATCAACCTCTACCAGTAGAACTTGTTTCGTTCAACGCATCTTGTGTGGAAAGTCAAACTGTTCTTTCATGGCAAACGGCATCAGAACATAATTCATCTCATTTTGATATAGAGAAATCAACAGATGGCATGAATTGGCGAGTAATTGGTCAAGTTCAAGCAGCAGGAAATTCAACTGAATTATTGAGTTATTCATTTATGGATGGAGATAAGTCGAATGCATATTACCGCTTGAATCAATGGGATATAGATGGTAAAAACGAATATTTTGGACCGATTTCCTCAAGTTGTGAAAAAATTGAATTTCATGTATCGAGTTTCCCAAATCCTTCTAGGGATAATTTTTGGATTAAAATTGAATCCGATAAGGATGAAACGGCAAATTACAATATTATAGATTTTAATGGGAATTTTATTCATTCAGCTGATATTCTAATTCAAAAAGGAATAAATTTAATTCTAGTTGATAAATTATTAAATTCTGGAATATATTATATTCAAATAATGAATGAAAAACAAATTTCAACCTATATCAAACATATTCGTTTTTAGGCACGTTTCCATTTATTTAACGTTTAGCAATTTGTGCCGCAAAAGCCGACCTATTTTGTGTCGGCTTTCTTTTTAGGTAAAACTCAATACATCGAAAATATGAAGAATTGAGGAAAAATTACAATTTATTTTTATTTCCTTAACAATTGTAAAATACAAACTCTCGAACTTTGAAAATAAAAAATGGAAACTGCAATTATTATTATATCTACTGACGCTCATTTTATAAAATATGCGATTAATCGCATGATTGATGACTCGTTATCAAATATCATAGAACGGGTTTTATGCCCGAAAGATTTTGAGGTACTTATTGATGAATTAATCAATGAGAATTTTCGATCTTACACGATCATATTGGATGAAAATACACCATTTTATGAAAAAGTAGAAATTCAGAATATTTTATCGAAGAATGAAAATCAAATTCACTACAATTTTATTTACGGATTAGAATTAGTTGATGATTTTTATGAATCTAGATAAAAAATGATCCAGAATTAATTGATTAATTCAATATTAATTTTGTAAATGTATTACTTTAGTTAATTTTCAAATATGAATAATATTATAATCCTTATTTTCTTATTTTACCAATTTCTTCATTACGCTCAAACGAGTGTAACACCACTTGAGTGCATTGCTCCATTTTATCACGGTGTTGCCTCTGGTGATCCCTTGAGCGATCGTGTAATCATTTGGACACGAATTACACCAGAGGACTTCAACTCATCAATTATTGTCAACTACAAGATGGCAACGGATATTAATTTCAACTCAATTGTTAGTCAAGGTAGTTTTGAAACAAATTCGAATAAAGATTTTACGGTAAAAGTTGATGTTACAGGACTAGAGCCAAACACGTTTTATTATTATGAATTCGAATACAATGGTTCATTTAGTGCAGTTGGACGTACTAAAACGCTACCAATTGGTTCGGTTGAAAATGTAAGATTGGCAGTGGTTTCTTGCGCAAATCTTGAAGCTGGTTATTTTAATGTTTATGAAGCTATCAATCAAAGAAATGATATTGACGCAGTTTTAATGTTAGGCGATTACATATATGAGTATGAGAGTGGAGGTTATTCACCTAATAATAATATTGATAGAACTTGGGAACCACAGGAAGAAATAGTCGAATTAAATGCTTATAGATTGAGATATTCCTCTTATCATTTAGATTATGCATTGCGAAATCTTCATCAGAATTATCCGTGGATTTGCATTTGGGATGATCATGAAACTGCAAATAACTCACATACGAACGGTGCAGAAAATCATTCAAGCGATGAAGGATCTTGGGAAATACGGAAAGAAAACGGTAAACAGGCATTTTTTGAGTGGTTGCCAATTCGTCCAAAACAAGAAGGTAATACACAAATTTTTAGATCGTTCGATTTTGGCAATTTAGCTAAATTAATTATGCTAGATACCCGTTTGGAAGGAAGAGATGAACAATTACCCAATGGTAATGCGTCAATTAATGATACGAATCGAACAATTCTAGGACAAGAACAATTTGATTGGCTTAAAACTGAATTGAGTAATTCAAGCCATGCATGGAAAATATTAGGTAATCAAGTTATGATGGGTGAGATTACAGCGCTAGGATCCCCAATAAATACAGATGGATGGGATGGATATCCTGCCGAAAGACAGCGACTTTACAATTATTTACAAAATGAAAATATTACAAATTTTGTTGTTGCAACAGGCGACATACATACCAGTTGGGCCATGAATTTAGAAAACGGAAATTATCCAGTAGGGGTTGAATTTGTAACCCCAAGTGTAACATCACCAGGATCACCAATAAATGTCGGTGGATTATTGACATTTGAAAATCCACATCTTAAGTATGTTGAATTGACTAAAAAAGGTTTTGTAACAATTGATATTACTCCTCAAAAAACACAAGCGGATTGGTATTATGTAAATACAATTGATCAAATGAATCTCGCAAATAGTTGTCAAAAGTCTTATTATACGCTTTCTGGTTCGAACAGTCTAATTACTTCAAATTCACCAGCCATTGGACATGGAGCATTTGGAATGAATTTGATGGATCCATGTAGCAGATTTGCGTCTGCAATTACTACATCTTTTCCAATTGTGATTGGTTCCTATCCGAATCCAACAAGTGATAATATAACACTGTTGATGCTAAATTTAGAAGGCTTAAATCAAGGATGGTTAGCAACAGATAATCTTGGAAAAAAATTTATGATTTCTACCAATCCTACAGAGTTAAAAAACGACCAACTTTGTCTACATTTCGATTTGACTAATCTGCCAAATGGTGAATATTTTATAACACATCCATCGATTCCATTTAACAGTATAAAAATAGTTAAGTATTAAATAAAACAGAAACTCTGTCAAAATTTATTATATCCAAGTTCATCCTTTCATTTTAAAGTAAAATCATAAAACTTTGATTTTAGAATAACATTTGAATAATAGTTGAATACGAAATTTGCATTAAAAATTAAGATAATGCATTCAGCTATTATTATTGTATCAGAAGATTCCTTGTTTGTATCATTAGCGTTGTTCAAACTAAAGGAAGATTACATCGATGCCATCGTCGAACGAGCAATCGGAATAGAAGATTTTGAAATTTTACTTATTGAATTAATCAATGAAGGAATTTGCTCAATTCAAGTTATATGCGATGGTGCACTTTCAATAAATGAGATGAGTGAAATTGAAGAAATAATAGACAACTATTCCAATCAAATTGTTTTTAAACTAATTAAAGGAATGGAGGAGTATGATGTGGTCAGAGAGTGAAAATAATCTTGTATAATCAAGTAATAAATTAATTAGATTTTTATCAACAAATTACTCTTAATCAATTTATTAAATTTCATATCCAATTAACAATCTAGAAATATGTCCAAAGCAAATTTGTATAAAAATTTGTTATATGAAAACTATTCAAAGAAAAGTAAAATTGGTAGTAATATCTGATGTTCATCTCGGAACCTATGGCTCGAAGGCAACTGAGCTTTCAGAATATCTAAGAAGTATTGACCCTGAAATTTTAGTATTAAACGGCGATATTGTAGATGTTTGGCAATTCAGCAAGCGCTACTTTCCTCCTACTCACATGCAAGTAATAAAATGCATAACTTATTTGCTGTCCGCAGGAACAAAAGTCTACTATATAACAGGAAATCATGATGAAATGCTACGAAAGTTTAAAGGATTCAAGATTGGAAACTTTGAAATTCAGAATAAAGTGATTCTTCCACTTGAAAATGGTAATGCTTGGATTTTTCATGGAGACGTTTTTGATACAACCATGAAGCATTCTAAATGGCTCGCGAAATTAGGAGGGCAAGGATATGACCTTTTGATTTTAATCAATACTTTCATGAATTGGATAAGTATGAAAATGGGAAAAGGTAAAATTTCATTCTCTAAAAAAGTGAAAGATAGCGTCAAAGGAATAGTAAAACACATCAATAATTTTGAACAAACAGCAGGTGAAATTGCAATTGAAAACAAGTATGATTATGTCATTTGTGGACATATTCATCAACCAAAAATGCGTGAGATTTCTAATTCAAAAGGTAAAACCCTTTATTTGAATTCAGGAGATTGGGTCGAAAATTCTACAGCCTTAGAATACCATAATGGTAGTTGGTCTATATATAAACATAGTTCGAGTCTTTTTCACAATAACCAAAATGAAATTAAAGAACTTGAAAATGCATTGGATTACAATGAACTAATCAGAGACTTACTAAATCATTCAATCGTAAATTAAAAAAAAATGAAAATTCTATATGGAATTCAAGGAACTGGCAATGGTCATCTTAGTAGAGCAGAAGACATTGTCCCAATTTTAAAGCAACTTGCCGATGTAGATGTTCTTGTTAGTGGTAATCAATCACAAGTAAATACTCAATTTGAAATTGACTTTCAACGCAACGGCTTAACATTTTTTTCCTCAAAAAAGGGCAAGGTTGACACATTAAAGACCCTACGAAATATTGGCTTTAACAAATTATGCTCAGAAATAAATAATTTTCCAATAAAAAAATATGACCTAGTAATCTCTGATTTTGAACCAATTTCCTCTTGGGCAGCTTTAATTAAAGGAGTTCCCTGTATTGAACTTAGCCATCAAGCTGCTGTAATTCATCCATCCTCACCGAAAATTCAGAATTTTGATCCAATCGGACAATATATCATGAAACATTATTGCCCTTCACAGTTAAAATATGGTTTTCATTTTAAAAACTATGATCAAACTATTTTTGAACCAATTATTCGAAACTCAATTCGAAAATTAAACCCAAATCAAAAACCTTTTTTTGTCGTATATCTTCCTGCATTTCACGACGAAATCATTTATTCTGTTCTAAAACATTTTGATATTGAATGGCGAGTTTTTTCAAAATATACGAAATCTAATTATATAAGAAAAAACGTTCAGTTCTTCCCAATTGACCAAAAGAAATTTACTGAAAGCTTCAAAGATTGCACTGGTGTCATGTGTGGCGCTGGATTTGAATTACCGGCCGAAGCAATCTTTCTCTCAAAAAAACTTTTAGTTATTCCACTTAAAGGTCAGTTTGAACAAAAATGCAATGCCGAAAGTCTTAGACAGATGGGAATTACTGTACTAGACGACTTAAATTTAATGCATTATCGTACAATTCAAAACTGGATTAATATTACTTCACCTTTACATATTGATTTTAAACCCAACACTTTGGAAATACTTGAGCAAATAATAAATGTTAAATTCCATGAAAATATTCCAACCAAGGAATATAAAAACCCCTTAATAAACTTTCAGTTTTATAGATTGTTTTTGTAAATTTACCCAATAAGAAACATTTGTAAAAAAATGAATACCAAAATGCGTTTAATTATTTATCCTATATTTTACGCTTTATTTCTTTTTTTGCCTACTTTTTATTTTTGTCAAACATTAATTATCAATGAATTTTCTAACGGACCTGTAGGAGCACAAGAGTATATTGAGTTCATTGTTGTTGATGACAATGCTTTTTACGATTGCGGAAATACAACACCTCCATGCGTAGATATTCGAGGCTGGATTATTGATGACAACAGTGGTTATCATGGAACAGGTGGTGTTGCTGCCGGATGTAATCGATTTTCTTATAATGCACTGTGGCAATGTGTGCCTTTAGGAACGATTATTACCGTTTATAACAATGCGGAACCCAACACAAGTTTGCCGCCTGATGATCTTTCTATGACAGACAATAATTGCAGGTTAGTAATTCCCATTAATAATACACTTCTTTTTGAAAACAATGCTACCACTCCAGGAGCCGTTGCTTGCTCCTATCCTGCCACTGGATGGATTGCAGGTGGGAATTGGACAAGAATTGGAATGGCAAACACCGGAGATTGCGCACGCTTAGTAAATCTTGCTGGTTGCGAAGTGTCTTCACTTTGTTATGGAGATGTAAACCTTAACACTCAGATTTATTTTGCCTCTGGAGGAAGTGGCACAGATAATCTCTGGTATTTCAATGGTGGAAATCCATCCTTACAAACCAATTGGACTGAAGGATGTGCTGATCCAGCGACCTGCGGTATTGACAACCAAACACCGGGGGTTTCAAACAATGCATTAAACAGCGCTTACATTGCTCAATTTAATAATAATTGTCTGCCGATTCCACCTTTAACTTTAACTCTTACTGGAACAGTCTCTCAATCATGTACCTGCGATGGCTCGGCCAGTATATCTGCGACTGGTTCAATTGGGCCATATACTTATGCTTGGTATGATCAGTTTAATATTCCCCTAGGTCAAACGGCTTCTACAGCTTCTAATTTATGTTCCGGCAACTATTATTGCGTTGTAACATCGAGTATTGATTGTAAGGATACTATTCCCGTTTTCGTTGGAACTATTTGTTCTAACTTCGGAACGTTTGCCTCTGCGACAATGATTCAAAATTGTGTCAACAATCAATTTTACAATACAACATGGGCTAACTTGCCAGATCAAATCAATCCTTCAGGTATATTGTTCGACGGATTCGATTATGGTCCATATTTTCAGAACTCGAATACGCTGGTATTGACAGGTGGTGAGGTGAAAACATTCAAAAACCCTGGTGCGAACGTTTGTGGCGCAAAATTAAACTACACCATTTACACCGTTGGTAATCAGCCTACGAATCCTGTATTCACGGTTTTGGATTTACCATTCAAAGAATCATGTAACGTTGGTCCAAACTCTTTCCCTACTGGCGGACCTTGCTTTAATGCGACCGATCAAAAATGGGCAAAAGAAAATTACAACATCGATTTAACTACTCTTGCCCCAGGTAACTATGTATTAGAGGTTTACTACTCCGTTCCTGGAAGTTTTACGAGTACAACCGCATGTAATGACACCATTTATGTGAATAATAATGGTACGAATTACAAAGCATTTTTTCAAATAAAACCAACTCCCAACATTTCGGCAAGTTCAATAAATATTTGCCCAGGAAACAATGCTACATTAACCTCAAATTATAGCACGGGTAATACATGGACAGGAGGAAGTACGAGTCAGTCAATTACAGTAAATACCTCGGGTACAACAACCCTTACGGTTAATCTAAATAATAACTGTCCGAATCAAACTGATACCGAAACCATCAATGTTTATGCACCTCCAACAGTAGAAGCTGGTGCAAATCAATCAACATGTGGAACAAACGCAGTAACATTAAGTGGTGTTATTGGAGGTTCCGCAACAGGTTCTCAATGGATTTCACCTTCAGGAACGTTTTCAAATGCAAATTCTTTAAACACGACTTTTACACCAAGCATTACATCAGGAGTAGCAACTGTTATATTATCAGCGACAGGACCGTGCCCCACAGTTCAGGATCAATTGGTTATTTTAGTGAACGCAACTCCTACAGTAAATGCGGGATTAGATCAAACGATTTGCGCAGGTAATTCAATTAATATTTCAGGAACATCCAGTGGATCTGCAAATGCATCAAGCTGGTCGGCACCTTCTGGAACATTTGGAAATAGTACCAATTTATCTACTACCTATACACCTACCATTACGTCAGGCACCGTTACTTTAACGCTTTCTGCCAGTGGACCTTGTCCAACGGTAAATGATCAATTAATACTCACAGTAAATCCCATTGCAACATCAGACGCTGGAATAGATCAGAGTATTTGTGCAGGTGCGAGTGTGAATCTTTCAGGAACGATAGCCGGTGGAGCTTCAAGCGGAACATGGTCAGGTGGATCTGGTACTTTTACACCAAATTCCAATTCATTAAATGCAACATACACTCCTAGCGCATCAGAAATTTCAGCCGGAACGGTTTCACTTACGCTTACAACAGACGATCCAACTGGACCGTGTATCGCGGCAACCGATCAATTAATAGTTACAATAGACCCAATCGCGACTGTCAATGCTGGTTCAGATCAAACGATTTGCTCTAATAGCAGTGCCGCGCTTTCTGGAATTATTGGAGGAAGCGCTACAAGTGCAATCTGGACTGGGGGCTCAGGGACATTCTCACCTAACGCTTCAACATTAAATGCATCTTACACGCCAAGTGCTGCTGAAATAAGCGCCGGCTCCGTTGCACTTACCTTGACGACAAACGATCCAATTGGTTCTTGTTCAGCTGTTTCCGATAATGTTATGTTAACTATTACTGCTGCACCAGTTGTAAATGCAGGAAATAACACTTCCATTTGTTTAGGAGGAACAGTAACTCTGAATGGTTCAATATCAGGAACAAGTACAGGTGGGATTTGGTCGGCATCATCTGGAACTTTTTCGGATATCAATTCATTCTCTTCAACTTATACGCCTTCGATAACTTCAGGAAATATAACATTAACCCTTACATCTGTAGGCCCATGTCCTGCAGTTAGTGATGCAGTGTCAATAAATATCATACAACCAACAGTTCCCAATTTCAACCAACAAGGACCTTATTGTGTTGGAACTACGTTCACCTTGCCTACTTTATCAACCAATGGAATTTTCGGAACCTGGTCCCCAGCAATAAATAATCTCAATACAACGAACTATACTTTTACTCCAAATCTAGGTCAGTGTGCCACATCAGCATCTATGAATGTTACAATCATTCCCGATCAATCGAATAGTATCAATCTAACCGTATGTCCGAGTCAGATTCCATACACATGGAATGCACTAACTTTCTTTGGAGCTGGAAGTCAGACCGCCAATTTAACGAACATCAATGGTTGTGATTCATCTGTTACATTGAATTTATCCGTAAGTAATATTATCACAAGTACTAATTCAGTTACTATTTGTCCTTCTGAATTACCTTATTCATGGAATGGATTAATTTTTAATTCCGCTGGTTCTCAATCTATTTCCTTGACATCCTCAAGTGGATGTGATTCAATTGCAACGTTGAATTTGAGTGTATCTACACCACAATCTAGCACTAGTTCAGTAGCAATTTGTTCTAATCAACTTCCATATTCATGGAATGGACTTGTATTCAATAACAGCGGTTCTCAAACAGTTATTCTTCAAGACATCAACGGATGTGATTCAAGTGCAACGCTGAATTTACAAGTTCAAAATACGCTCTCAAGCACAACAAGTACTTCTGTTTGTCCTTCGGAATTACCATACATTTGGAACAATGTTGTAATCAGTAGTGCAGGAACTGAATCAGTCACACTTACAAGCATTGGAGGTTGTGATTCAATAGCCACCCTTGAGCTTACAATAAATCCAACATACAATACCGATGAAATCGTTACAATTTGTGAAAATGAAACACCTTTTAGCTGGAATGGATTGACCATTTCAAGCACAACAACACAAACATTAACACTTCAAACCTTAAGCGGATGTGACAGCGTTGTTACTTTGAATTTAACAGTTTTACCATCAACCTATGTTCAATTAGATTCAACTATTTGTTCAAATTCACTACCAATAACTTGGGATAACCTAATTTTCAATGCTGCAGGTAGTCAGTCAATATCAATAACAGATATAAATGGTTGTGATAGTATAATTAACTACACTTTAACGGTTAATTCTTTACCACAAGTCGTTTCCTTTGATGGAGGAAATCAATATTGCGAAGGAGATATAATTGTTGATTTAATTGCACAAGTCAATGGTTCAGGACCATATTCGCTTTCATACACTTACAACGGTTCCAATATTTCAATTACCTCTTCCTCAGGGCAATTTAACCTAGGTAATTTACCAGGTTCTTATACAATTAATTCAATTTCCGACTTGAATTGCCAAAATGACATTAATAATCAAACGGAAAACATTGAAGTGTTTTCTATTCCACCTTCTCCATTCGCCAGTTCTGATACTCTATATTGTATCAATATTCAACCTGATTCAATGTCCGTTAGTGGAAATCAAAATGCCACCTTTAATTGGTATAATGAACCCAATTTGGCAACTATCATTGGTCAAGGTTCACATTATTCACCTGGTACGATTCAAGGTACTACTGCCTATTACGTTGTGCAAGAAGTGAATGGATGTCTTAGTCTTCCTGATACAGTCTTGATTACATACCAAGCTTGCGATGTAATTATCCCTACTGCTTTTACTCCAGACAATGACAACGTAAATGATTCCTGGTCTCTAACTGGAATTGACTTGTTATATCCTAGAAATCTTGTTACCATTTACAACAGATGGGGCAATATTATTTTTCAGTCTGATCCAGGAAAATATGAAATTTCTCCATGGAATGGTACTTATAATAATGAGCAAATGCCTGTTGGGTCGTATTATTTTATAATTGAATTTGGAGAATCATACCTAGAAAATAAAACTGGAATTGTTAGTATTGTTAAATAATTCACTATGATTTTTAAAGGACTCCGATTATTTTCCCTTTTCATTTATCTTGTGTTTTCAAATTTTGTGTTCTCTCAAAATTATACAAGCTATTTTACTGGTAATTCAATGGATACTATTACAAATCCTCACGGCGGTGTATGTATGATGGGCGGAGCAAGCGAGCACGATAATGCTATGAAATGGTTTTTGGGAAGAGCAAATGGAGGAGATGTAGTCGTGTTAAGAACAAGTGGGTCAAACGGATATAATAATTACTTCTATTCTCAGCTCGGAATTAGTATTAACTCGGTCGAGACTATTGTTTGTCTTAATCAAAATTCAGGAGAGGATAACTACATAATTGACAAGATTAATAAAGCAGAAGCTATTTGGTTTGCTGGTGGAGATCAATGGGATTATATTAGTTTTTGGAGAAATACAAGTGTTAATATTGCGCTTAATAATGCCATCAATCGTGATTGTGTAATTGGAGGGACAAGCGCCGGAATGGCTATTTTAGGAGGACATTATTTTACAGCTGAAAACGGAACCATAACAAGTAATTCTGCACTCCTTAATCCATACAATACGCTAGCAACAGTATCGAATGATTCTTTTCTTCAATTGCCTTTTCTTACAAATGTTATTACGGATACACATTATGATAATCCTGACAGAAGAGGACGACATACCGTATTTATAGCAAAACAAACGAAAGCGACAAATACTGCTATATATGGAATCGCATGTGAAGAATATGTTGCCGTATGTATTGATACAAATGGGATTGCCCGAGTATTTGGAGAATATCCATCATACGATGAGCAAGCCTATTTCATTTCACCCAACTGTGAAATACCAAATAACTCTCCTGAGTTATGTGAATCTAACCAACCCCTTACTTGGAATTTTGGTGGTGAGGCATTAAAAGTATTCAAAGCGAATGGAACATGGGAAGGTACTACTGAATTTGATTTGAATAATTGGTCAGGTGGAACGAATGGTATTTGGCAAAACTGGTTTGTTCAAGACGGAATATTTATTTCGAATGACGACATCGCTCCAGACTGCACGTCATCAACGCAAAATATTGAAATTCAAAACTCCTCTCCTTCTAATCCAGCCCATTTATCGTCTTGGAATGATTGGACAGAAAGTGAAAGCATACTATCGATTCATGATGTATTCGGAAAACAAATTTATTTTGAAATTGAAAAAGATAAATTTTTTATTAATACTGAAATCCCCGGATTGTATTTCATACGAACATCAAAAAGTAAAACGATAAAAGTTTATTTGATTGAATAAGGAATTTGTTAATTATTAAAAAAGACTTATTAGAGTTATTAAAAAAAAATATTATATTTAGACTCTAAACCTTAAATCATGATGAAACAAATACTTTTAACATTTTGCTTAAGTATAGGCTTTGCAAAAATTTATTACGCACAATGCACCACAACAAATGCAACTTCTTGTGTTTGTGATGATGGGTCGCTTAACTGCCTATTGAAACCTGATATTACAGCATCTTGGAAAGGGATTGCCAATGGTGGGTGGACTGAATATCCTCAAACAAATGCAGGGACAAATTACAACGGTCAAGGACCTGACGATGGAAGATTAAGAGTAACAGGATCGACACCAAATATAGGACATGGATCTTTTACTGTTCGTGGACAAGACGCTAACGGAAAGAGAGCTTTCATTTGTGGTTCCGATACGATATGGAACGTCGCTTCAACGGGTGATTTTACTTGTCCAAATGGTAATCCAAATCCAAAACAAATGCTTATTCAACGCATTTACAAAAAAGATGGAAATACAATGACCTATGTTGATCAATGGACGGGTAGCATGACTTATCATCCTGTTCATGGTCATAATCACGTTGATGACTGGGCAGTAATGACTTTAAGAATTCCAACCTCAGATCCAAACCCACTCAACTGGCCTATCGTAGGTGAAGGAGCAAAAATTGGATTTTGTTTAATGGATTATGGACAGTGCGGTACTTCTACAGCAAGTACATACTATGGTCATTGTCGTGATGAAAATACAGTTTACAATCAAGGAACTACTTTAATGAACGTTGATTTTCCTAATTGGAATCTTGGCGGTGGAACATATAACTGTTCTGTTGTAGAACAAGGAATATCTTCTGGATGGACCGACGTTTATGGGAAACACTTAGATGGAATGTGGATCAATGTTCCCCCTAATACCTGCAATGGCGATTATTATATCGTTATGGAGGTAGATAAAAATGATTATTTTGAAGAGGAGAGAGAAGATAACAATTACACTGCTGTTCCTGTAACATTAACGATGCAACAGCCTGTAAATTCTGGTGCTCTTCCTACAATCTCTGCTAATGGCTCTAAAAATTTATGTTCAGGTTCTACTGTTACACTCACAGCAACAGCAGGAACAAGCTTCTTGTGGAATACGGGTGAAACCACGCAATCAATCACAGTTTCTCAAGCAGGAAGTTATTCTTGTACTGTTACTAATTTTTGTGGAACTGGTACAACAGAACCATTCATAGTAAATAGTGTAACACCTAACTCACCAACTGTAGTAGGAGATACTATTTGTGTAGAGGGCGTTATGAATTTAAGTGCCTCAGGTTCAGGAACCTTGAATTGGTTTGATGCTCAAAATAATTTAGTCGGAACAGGTTCTTCTTTTACAACTCCATCTTTAAATACGACAACTTCTTACTTTGTTGAAAATACTGATTCATACAATGATACACTTTTTGCTGAGCCTCATACCAACGGAATTGGTGGAGGTGGATATGTAACTTCAGCGCAATATAATATTTTCAATGCCCACCAATCTTTCATCATGAAATCGGCCTTGGTATATTCTCAGAGCGCAGGAAACATTTCAATTGCTCTTCAAAACGAAACTGGAGCAACACTTCAGTCAACAACCGTTACAGTTCCTGCCGGAGAAAGTCGCGTGAATCTTAATTTCAATGTTCCAGCAGACAGTAATTTGAGAATTGGTGTTACAAATATGACGACAACAGGACTATACAGAAATAATAATTCAGCAACTTATCCTTATAATCTTCAAAACATTATGTCAATTATTGGTGCATCAGCCGGAGCATCTTACTATTACTATTTATATGATTTAGAAATCTTAACTCAAAATGGAACATGTACTAGTCCAAGAGTTCAAGTAGATGCAGTTGTTCAGTCATGTGCTGCAATTGGAGAAAACATTGCCTTTAACAACTCTATCTCGATTAATCCAAATCCGAACTCGGGTAATTTTGCTGTAGAATTTGAACTAAAAAATGAAGGTGATGTTCAATTAGATGTTGTTAGTCTAGTTGGTCAAAAAGTAAATTCACAATCTTTAAAAGGTATAACGGGAAGAATTAAGCACGCAATGGATTGCAAAAATCTTTCAAAAGGTGTTTATTTACTGAATATAACGTACGAAGGTAAAGTTTACACGAAAAAATTCATAAAAGAATAATTAATGATTTTAAATAAATGGCTCTCGTTACTACTAAGTTTCGGGAGCTTTTTTTGTTTAACTCAACCAATATTAACGGTTTACAATAGTCAAAATTCACCGTTGCCCTTTAATACCATTCGATGTATCGCTATTCAAAACAATACAAAATGGTTCGGTACAGATAATGGGCTGGCTTCATTTGATGGACTTAACTGGCAAGTATACGATACCACAAACACACCTTTACTAGATAATGACATTCGTGCATTGAAAGTCGAAAATGATTCTGTAATTTGGATTGGAACTATGCAAGGAGGGGTTTACAGAAAATCCAATAATTCATGGATTAATTATAACGAATCAAACTCAGGCCTTCATGACAATCTCGTGAGAGGAATTGAAATTGACTCTTTGGGATATTTATGGCTTGCAACTTCAGAAGGAGTTTCCATGTATGACGGTCAGAGTTGGACACTTTGGAACATTGCCAATAATGGACTTCTTACTAATAATATTACTTCCATAAAAACAGGTTTCAATAATGAAAAATATATCGGAACAATCAATGGAGGTTTATTATATTTTGATGCGTTGAACAACTTAACCATGCACAGTATTGTTGAATCTGGACTTCCTGATAATTCATCGCTGGCAATTGATGTTGATAACAATGGTCAACCCTGGTTTGCAACTCCTGCTGCGGGTTTAGTCACGGACATAGGGATAGGAGGACCATGGGAAAGATTTAATATGAGTAACTCACCCATTCCAACAAACGGACTTACATGCCTTGCAATTGATCAAACCGATCAGAGAATTTTCTTAGGAACGGAACTTTTTGGATTAATCATAAAAAAAAATAATATCTGGTTTACCTACAATCAGGATAACATTGGACTGCCTGATAATTATATTACCTCAATTGCCCACGAATCTAATCAAGTAAAGTGGATTGGAACCTTTAACCATGGAGTAATTCGACTTGAAGAAAACACTTCCAATAGTCTTGGTAATTATCCGTTACAACGATACTCTGTTTATCCAACTGTGATCAATGAGGGGCAAACGTTATTTATTCAAGGAATAAAATCGAACAGAGCATCCATAAAATTAATCAATCAATTTGGAGAAATTATTCTTGAGGATAATATTGGAGAAGATACATTTCAGTTACCTTCTTTTTTTTCACCAGGAATGTATCAGCTAATCATCCATGATAATGAATTGGTACATACCCAAAAACTTGTAATTCGATAATGATATTTTAAGATGAAAAAGGCAACTTCGAAGAAACAATATTGTTGAAAATCTAAATAATCGTTAAGACCAATATGAGCAATAGTATTAGAATTTGTATTGTTCAAAAGAATGAAATCGATCAATTAATTAAATTAAGTATCGAGACCTTTTGTGAAACTTTTTCCGGGGTAAATACGGAAGAAAATATGCATAAATACATTCAAAGTTCCTTAAACTCAAATAAAATTTTGTCTGAAATATCAAATCCGAACTCCATTTTTTACTTTGCCAAGATAAAGGATGAGATCGTCGGTTATTTCAAAATAAATCTTTTAGATGCTCAAACCGAAAATATGGGAAATGATTCAATTGAACTTGAAAGAATTTATATATTAAAGGAATTTCAACGCAAAGGCATTGGACAAGACCTTATTCAATTTATTATTGACTATGCTTCTTCAATATCAAAAAATGAAATCTGGCTTGGAGTATGGTCTGAAAATTATTCGGCCATTGAATTCTACAAAAAATTGGGATTCATTGAATGTGGTAAGCACATTTTCAGATTAGGAGATGATGAACAAATTGACCATATAATGAAATTGAAATTGACCTAATATCTATTAAGAATAACAATCAAACTTAGTATTCAGCCTATTCAAGGTTGAGACAATGTTGCTATATTAACTCTGTAAAATCTGAATCGTAGCTGCAATAAGCATTTGCAAATGAATGTTACAAAACATGATACCGCATCTGTAATCTGTTTGAAATAGGACTCGAATACCTTTGTTGATGACAAACAGATCATCAATCTTAAAATTCAGAGTCATGAAAAATCTAAAAAAGTACATCGTCTTCTTCTCCCTAATCTTTTTTCATCGAGAAGATATTATAGGGCAAATTGCACCTGCATTGGGCGAAATTAAATCCTATTCAATTTTTACATCTACAGGAAATGTTTCAAATTTGGGATTGTCCTATTCCATTGGCAATGTTGGTACAAATTCCGGAACAATTTCGGGATTCACCTATAATATAAATGGGATTATCCATGATACGGATCCATCAAGTGCATTAGCAAATACAGATTTAACAAATGTATTTGCAAACCTCGGAGCACAAGTGCCGTCTTCAACATTGGGAACAAGTTTAGGTAACGGACAAATTTTTTTACCAGCTGTTCATTTGATTCCAAGTAACGCTGTATTGGCTGGAAATTTAACACTAGATGGACAAAGCAATCCAAATGCTGTTTTTATCATAAAAATTAATGGCAATTTAACGATTGCTAATTATGCAACAGTTCAACTTGTAAATGGAGCCCAAGCATGTAATGTGTTTTGGCAAATAAATGGAACTAGTACAATTGGAACTTTTGCCGAATTGAAGGGAAATTTCTTTTCTAATAATTCAATTACGATCGATTCTAATTCAAAAATCGATGGACGAATTGGAACAATTAATGGTTCCATACAACTAACTCAAGCAACTGTTAATATTCCATATGGCTGTGGATTAGCTACATTAAGTGGACCAGCGATGCCTCATGTTGGTTCGTTAGGCTGTTTTTCCATTTTCAATGACAATGGAACCATAAAAAATACTGGAACAACAACGATTACCGGAGATGTTGGAACAAATAGTGGGATCGTGGATGGTTTTGATACTGCCGGTGTTAATGGAATGATTCATTATACTCCGGATGCTTGGACCATTCAAGGTGAAATTGATAATCTGGCACTTTATAATGAACTTAACGCTTATACATGTGATATAGAATTATTGCATCCCAATCTATTGGGTTATGGAATCAGATTAACACCACATACCTATTGCTTAGGTTCAAACACACACCTATCAGACACTTTGTATTTCGATGCTCAAGGTAACTCGGATGCTGTTTTTATCATGCAAATCGGAGGGAATTTTGATGCCAACTCGTATTCAAATGTAGTATTATTGGATAGTGCACAAGCAAAAAATATCTTTTGGGTAATCAATGGAAACGTTGGAATTGCCCCCTACTCCATTTTCCGAGGAACAATTATCGCAGCGAATGGTGCCGAAAGTATTCTAGAAAATGTATTCATTGAAGGAAGAATCGTTTCACACGGTGGAGCAATAAAAACTCATGATATCAATATAGTTTTGAATGAAACTCCGAACATCATTACTCCTGATGGTCCTTTGACATTTTGTTTGGGAGATTCAGTTAAACTTACTGCACCCGAAAGTCCAACCTATTTATGGTCTTCCGGAGCAACCACTCAATCAATCACTGTTTACACAACAGGAACATATTCCGTTCATGTGATTGCACCATGTAATAACATGGCCTCCGACATTCATGTAAATGTGACGGTGATTCCTGCACCTTTGCACAATGTAAATTCTTCAATTTGTGCAGGTGATAGCATCTTGATAAATGGCGTTTATCGAAAAACAGCTGGAACTTATGACCAAACCTTTCCCATGCCTTTTGGATGTGACTCGATTGCAAGAACAACATTGACGGTTAATCCAAACTTTTTGACGAACCTTACTGCGGAAATATGTCAAGGTGAAAGTATTTTCTTAGGCGGAGCTAATCAAACTGCTGCTGGAATTTACTTCGATACACTTTCGACGAACAAAGGTTGTGATTCAGTTTTGAGAACTACGTTAATAGTAAATCCAACGCATTTGACGAACCTTACTGCGGAAATCTGCCAAGGTGAAAGTATTTTATTGGGTGGTGCATATCAAACCACTGCCGGAATTTACTACGACACACTTGCAACCAACAAAGGTTGTGATTCGGTAATAAGAACGAGCTTGATTGTAAATCCAACGCATTTGACGAACCTTAATGCTGAAATATGTCAAGGTGAAAGTATATTGTTGGGTGGTGCAAATCAAACTACGGCTGGAATTTACTTCGACACACTTGCAACAAACAAAGGCTGTGATTCAGTTTTGAGAACTACGTTAATCGTAAATCCAACCTATTTGACTAATCTTTCTGCTGAAATTTGTCAAGGGGAAAATATTTTCTTAGCTGGTGCAAATCAAACCACTTCCGGAATTTACTACGACACACTTACAACCAACAAAGGATGTGATTCAGTTTTGAGAACTACGTTAATCGTAAATCCAACGCATTTGACGAACCTTACTGCGGAAATCTGCCAAGGTGAAAGTATTTTATTGGGTGGTGCATATCAAACCACTGCTGGAATTTACTACGATACACTTGCAACCAACAAAGGGTGTGATTCTGTGCTTCGAACTACGTTAATTGTAAATCCGACCTTTTTGACCAATCTTTCTGCCGAAATCTGCCAAGGTGAAAGTATTTTATTGGGTGGTGCAAATCAAACCACTGCTGGAATTTACAACGATACACTTGCAACCAACAAAGGATGTGATTCAGTTTTGAGAACTACGTTAATCGTAAATCCAACCTTTTTGACGAACCTATCTGCTGAAATTTGTCAAGGAGAAAGTATTTTCTTAGGCGGGGCTAATCAAACTACTGCCGGTATTTTCTTCGATACACTTGCAACCGACAAAGGGTGTGATTCTGTGCTTCGAACTACCTTAATTGTCAATCCAACCTATTTGACGAACCTTACTACGGAAATTTGCCAAGGTGAAAGTATTTTATTGGGTGGTGTAAATCAAACCACTTCCGGAATTTACTTCGATACACTTTCGACGAACAAAGGGTGTGATTCTGTGCTTCGTACTACATTGATTGTTAATCCAACCTTTTTAACCAATCTTTCTGCCGAAATTTGTCAGGGGGAAAGTATTTTCTTAGGCGGGGCAAATCAAACTACTGCCAGTATTTACTACGATACACTTGCAACCAACAAAGGATGTGATTCAGTTTTGAGAACTACGTTAATCGTAAATCCAACGCATTTGACGAACCTTACTGCGGAAATCTGCCAAGGTGAAAGTATTTTATTGGGTGGTGCAAATCAAACCACTGCTGGAATTTACTACGATACACTTGCAACCAACAAAGGGTGTGATTCTGTGCTTCGAACTACGTTGATTGTAAATCCGACCTTTTTGACCAATCTTTCTGCCGAAATCTGCCAAGGTGAAAGTATTTTATTGGGTGGTGCAAATCAAACCACTGCCGGAATTTACTACGACACACTTGCAACCAACAAAGGTTGTGATTCGGTAATAAGAACGAGCTTGATTGTAAATCCAATTTATTTGACCAATCTTTCTGCCGAAATCTGCCAAGGTGAAAGTATTTTATTGGGTGGTGCAAATCAAACCACTGCCGGAATTTACTACGACACACTTGCAACCAACAAAGGTTGTGATTCGGTAATAAGAACGAGCTTGATTGTAAATCCAATTTATTTGACCAATCTTTCTGCCGAAATCTGTCAGGGTGAAAATATTTTCTTAGCTGGTGCAAATCAAACCACTGCCGGAATTTACTACGACACACTTACAACCAACAACGGTTGTGATTCAGTTTTGAGAACTACGTTAATCGTAAATCCAACCTATTTGACTAACCTTACTGCGGAAATATGTCAAGGTGAAAGTATATTGTTGGGTGGAGCAAATCAAACTGTTGCTGGAATTTACTACGATACACTTTCAACCAACAAAGGATGTGATTCAGTTTTGAGAACTACGTTAATCGTAAATCCAACGCATTTGACGAACCTTACTGCGGAAATATGTCAAGGTGAAAGTATATTGTTGGGTGGAGCAAATCAAACCACTGCCGGAATTTACTACGACACACTGACAACAAACAATGGTTGTGATTCGGTAATACGAACGACCTTGATTGTAAATCCGGGACATGTTGTGAGTATGTATTATTCTATTTGTGAAGGCGAGAGCATTTTTTTGGCTGGAGACAATAGAACGACTCCTGGTATTTACATCGATAGTTTATTCACCTCAACAGGTTGTGATTCAACCATATACAATGTTTTAACTGTCAATCCTTCTTACGCGACCAATAATAGTATTACAATTTGTGAAGGAGATAGCGTCTGGATCAATGGTCAATACGAATATTTTGCTGGAGTATATTCTCAAAATTTGACTACCCAATTTGGATGTGATTCAATACTCACAACGACCTTAATTGTAAATCCGATTTTTTCAAATCAAATTAATACTTCAATTTGTCAAGGCGATAGTTTAAATATCGGAGGAACATACATATCAGAGACAGGAACCTATTATGATGTGTTTCAAACCTACAATGGATGTGATTCTGTAACACAAATTAATTTGACGATAAAACCCGTTTATTTAACGACCTTAAACGCATCTATTTGTGCAGGAACTCACTACATTTTCGGCGAATTAATGTTAACTAGTGCTGGATCTTATTTTGACACATTAACTTCTACAAATGGATGTGACTCAATAGTAAATACAATACTAACTGTTCACCCCAATAAGGAAATTGAAATTAATGCATCTATTTGCGAAGGTGACAGTATATTCCTTGCTGGAAATTATGTGACAACTGCAGGATTATATTTTGATACACTTCAAACAAGTTTTGGATGCGACTCCATAATAATAACCAAATTGAAGCTCATACCAAAACCCAATGCTGCATTTGATGTGATTGCAATTAGCCAAAATGAATTCAACTTCAATAATCAATCAACAAGTTCTGAATCATATTTATGGGAATTTGGTGATTCTTACACTTCATTAGAGGATAATCCCACACATGTGTATTATACAAACGGCGAATACAATGTTACGCTCATCTCAACAAGCAAATGTGGATCAGACACTTCGACAAATATGGTTGCTTCAATTTTCTCAATCGACTTTTACAATGGCTTTTCACCAAATGATGACGGAAAAAATGATTATTGGAACATCCCAATCCTAGACTATTTCGCTGACAACAAGGTAACGATTATCAATCGATGGGGAAATGAAGTATGGATAACGGAAAACTATGATAATCAGATCAATCGCTTTGAAGGGAAAAACACAAATGGTAATGAATTATCCGATGGAACATACTTCTATATCATTGAATATGAAGACGAAGAGAAACGAGGATGGGTGTTTATAAAGAGATAATTGAGAGTTCAGAGTTAAAAATGGAGAATGGATAATTGAAAATGTAGAATTAGTCTCTCTTCAGCCTTCAAAGGTCAATGTGGAGTGTAAAAATTTGAAAATTAAAAATGGAGTCCTTATAACTTTTGAAAAATGAATAAAAAGGGAAATCGTATCTCGACTGCGCTCGATACTCATTTTTAGTTGAGCAGATTAGGCGCAGTCGAAAGATGCGAAATAGAATTAAAACAAAAACAATCAAAACAAATTAAAATGAAAACAAAACTCATCATGTGTGCATTAATCATTGCTTCAATGGTGAATGCGCAGCAAGACGCAAGTTTCTCCATGTATTTTTTCAATCCCGTATACATTAACCCTGGATATGCGGGGAGTCGAGAAACTTTTTCGGGTACAATGGTACACCGCAGTCAATGGTCAGGAATGGAAGATGCTCCGAGTACACAAAACATTAGTATTCATAGTGCTATTCCATACTCAAAAGTAGGTCTAGGACTGCAAGTTTATAATGACAGAACGGGGCCCATGAGAAATACAGGAATCAATCTAACCTATGCTTATCATATTCCAGTAACGAAAAAAGCAAAACTGTCTCTAGGTGTTACTGGCATGCTTAATAATTTGAATATCAAATGGAATAGAATTCATGTGGAAAATCCGAATGATCCATCATTTATTGATAACCCGGCAAATTCATGGGTTCCAGATGCCGCTTTTGGAATGTATTACTATCAAAAAAGATTCTACGCCGGGTTGAGTTCTAACCACCTGATGGAATCAAAATTTGGGTTTACAGAAACAAATGGAGCAGACAAAGCACGATTTTACAGACAATACTATTTCACCACCGGAATTGTTCTCCCAATCAATGATGCGTTGGATATTAGACCTTCCTTGCTCATTAAACATGTTCAAGCATCACCAACAGTATTTGACCTAAATGCCACCGCAATCTTAAACAAACGCTATTATTTTGGCTTGGGATATCGATACGGAGATCGATTAAACATGAAAGGTTCAGACAATATGCTGATAGCGCTCGTTCAATTTGAATTTTCAAATTTATTGCGACTTGCTTATGCCTTCGATTATTACATCAATCAAACTGGTTCGTACAACAGCGGAACTCATGAAATTATGCTCGGATGGGATTTAAGCCCAATCAAAACAAAAATGTCTAATCCGCGATTTTTCTAATTTAATATTTCCAACATGAAAACAATACTAAAAGTGTTTTCTATGCTCATTATAGCATACAATTCATACGGACAAACCTCAAAAATTGATCGAAAATTTGATCAATGGGATTTCCAAAAAACGGCTCAATTACTTGAAAAAAAAGTTGCGAAAAATCCGAATGCGGATGATTACTTCATGCTTGGCGAATGCTATCGAAAAATGAATAATCGCAAGCAAGAAGAACAAGAGGCATACGACAAAGTGAATTCATACGGAAGATATTCTAATCCTAAATTTTACTACCACTATGGTCAAGTATTGAGAACAAATGGTCATTTAAAAGAAGCTCATGAAGCGTTTATGACGTTTCAAGTGCTCATGCCTCATGATCCACGTGTTCAACAAATTCAAAAGTCTTTTTTGATCTTGGAAGAAGATGCCAAGTCTGATCAACCTGTTCTCATTGAAAATATGGTGTTTTGCAACTCAGAATTTTCAGATTTTAATCCAGTTCTCTTCAAAGAATCAGTGGTTTTCACCTCATCCAGAAAATCTCAAACGCACAGGCGAAAAAATGGTTGGAATGGTCAAGCCTATTACGATTTGTATAGTTCCAAAATTGAATCGGATGGCAAAAATTTGTTCGAGGTAAATCCTTTTGGCGGAAATAAAATCAATCGTAGATACCATGACGGCCCTGTTACATTCTCCAAAAATGCAGATACCATGTATTTTTCACGTGTGGATAAATTTCTGAAAGGTAAAGAGCGTAAAGAATTACAAATTGAACAAGTCAAATTATTCTATTCGGTTTTCAAGAATGGAAAATGGTCAAGATCTAAGTCATTTGAATTCAATAGTGACGAATATTCAGTGGGAAATCCCTGTTTATCCAATGATGGAAAAAGACTTTATTTTGTCTCAGACATGCAGTCAGGTTTTGGTGGAACTGACATTTTCTACTGCGACTGGGAAAACAATTCCTGGGGAAGACCTATAAATGCCGGAAGACACATCAACACGGTAAATAACGAAAATTTTCCGTCACTAGATCAAGATGGGAATTTGTATTTTTCTTCAGATGGTTATGCCGGTTTCGGAGGTTTGGACATTTGCATAGCAAAAAAGAAAGTTGACTTATTCCAACAAGCACATGTATTGAAAAAACCCATAAATTCGACTTACGATGACATTGGTATGTTAGTGTTTTCCGATAATAAACATGGTTTTTTTAGTTCAAGTCGAAAAACACAAAATGTAGGCGACGATGATATTCTCTACTTTGATTTTTCTTATCTTAAGGATACAAATTTGTTACTCCGTGATTATATCATAGGCTGGAAAGAAAAGAAAGATACTATTATTTTGGCTAAAGTTGTTGATACAGTTCCAGCCCCCATCATTGTTCATGACTTCGATTCTTTCGTTGACTCTTTGGGATACACATCCAAAGATGGCATTGATTTTATTGTCTATTTCGACTTTGATAAATATTTCATTCGTGAAAACGAAAAAGAGAAATTAGATCAGGTTATCAATGAATTGAATAAGAATCCGAACACTATTTTGGTAATGGGAGGTCATACAGATAGCTACGGTACTCCTGAGTACAACATGGTATTATCAGGAAATCGAAACAATTCCGTTATTTATTACCTAACTTCAAAAGGAATTGACCAAAAACGGATACAAGCAACATCTTATGGTTTAACGAAACTTGTAAATAATTGTATAAACGCATATCTGTGTAGCATACAAGACAATCAATCAAATCGACGTGTGGAAATGAAATTGGTAAAGAAAAAGAAAAGTGATTAATTAACACTTTAATAATGAAGAATATGCCTTGGGAATGCAATCAATTAATTGGGTTGCATTCATGGCATATTCCATAAATAGTTCCTTCGCTTTATCTCCTGCCAATCCGTGTAAATACATAGCTAGAATTACTGCTTCTTTTGAAGGATGAGAATTTGCCAATAAAGAAGCTATCATTCCTGTTAAAACATCACCTGAACCACCTTTGGCCATTCCTGGATTTCCTGTCGAATTGAAAAACACTTCTCCCGTTGGAGTTGACAAAGACGAATGTGCTCCTTTCAGTAAAATATAGATTGAATGTTCTTTTGATTTGTCTATTTGTATTTTCAATCGATCAAAAGCTGAATCGGAAATACCAAACAATCGATCAAACTCTTTTGGGTGAGGAGTCAAAATAGCATTTTTAGGTAAAAACCTCAACCAATCTTTATTTTGAGAAAGAATATTTAGCGCATCTGCATCAAGAATCAATGGGCAAGATGCTTGTTGTAGGATTTTCAATACCAATTCTGAAGTTCCGGGTTGATTTCCAATTCCAGGTCCTAATCCAATCGATTGAAACGTTGAATAATCAAAATCGCCAACTAAATAACTAGATTCAGTTGAGGTCAAACACATTGCTTCGGGACATGAAGTTTGAATAATTTCATATCCACATTGCGGTACTAGTGCAGTAACTAAACCTGCTCCTGAATGCAAAGCTGCTTTCGTTGCTAATATTGCAGCTCCCATTTTTCCATGAGAACCTGAAACCAACAAGGAATGTCCGAAAGTTCCTTTGTGGGAAAATTTATTTCTTGTTTTCAGCAAAGACTTTACATAGCCTTTTGTTATTAAATAATATGGGGTGTTCAATCCATCCAAATATGCTTGGTTTAATCCAATTGACACTACTTCCCATTGACCTGCTTTTTCTCCAAAATCAGCCAATAAAAATGAAAGTTTAGGTCGTTCAAAAGATAAAGTATAAGTTGCTTGAACAATGGATTCAACCTTATTATTAGAATTATCTTCACAAAACAATCCGGATGGAATATCAATTGAAATAACGGTTAATTCTTTTGAATTTATATATCGTACCAGATCTGAAGATAATCCTTCTAGTGGTCGATTCAAACCTGTTCCGAACAAGGCATCAATAACAACTGAGCCAGAATTCAAAGTCGGGAAATCATTTTTCGATTTAATTTGATTCATTTTTATTTCTGTATTTTTTTGAATCGTTTCTAATTGACAATTAAAGTCTGAACTTCCTGACGCAATATCACCAAAAATAAAAATGTGAACTATAAATTTATTTTCGCTAAGCAATTTTGCTAATACCAACCCATCTCCGCCGTTGTTACCTATTCCACAAATAACAACAAAATGACGTTTATGATCTATACTTTTTTCAATCCACTGGAAACAAGCAAACGCAGCTCGTTCCATCAGTTTTTGAGATGAAATCGGTTCATTCAAAATGGCAAATTGATCAGCCTTTCGCATTTGAGTAGCCGATAAAATGGATAGCGTTTTATTTTCCATATTTCAAGATAACTGCGATTTGTCCTGCGTGATAAGCCGTATGTGAAATGATGCGTCCAAAAGCCTCCGATTTCGTTTTAGTACCAAATTCTTTTGTGGTAACAAGCTCATTCCATGAATCTGAATTCTGTTCTTCAATTGTTCTTAAGAAAAGTAAACTTGAATGTTTCAAATAAGCTTTTATCTCTTCAAAATTAGTCCATTGGCCATTATCTTTACCATCAATTAAGGTTTTCGCAACTACCTGAATGTCTTTTCCATGAAAAACATTTTTTGAGAATAATAATTCCACATCTCCAATATGCCTTAATAGAAATCCAATACTATTTGGACTCGGGTCTAATTTCTTCGCCAAATCAGAATTCTTCATAGATTCAAGTAATAAAGTAAGTCGAGTTCTAGCTTCTGAATATGCCTGGTTGAATAATTGATTGTTCATATTTTTAAACGAAAATTAGTTTATTTATTTCGATCAATTATCACATTTAGTTTTCAATAATTTGCATGTTTTCCTTGGTAATACTGTACTGATTTCATCAATTTTATCCTTTCATACGCAGAAACTAAGTGGAATCGTTTTTCTCTATCAACAAAATTATGCTTTTGATTTCTCATTATGCATTAAACATGTTGAACATAAAAAAATCAAATTCAGTTGATGCATTACCTTAAAGCACCAAAACTTCTACCAATAAAGTCATTTCAATGGAATATTTATAATTCATATCATAATTCATGTAATCTATTTAAAAGCATGTCGATTGAACTTTGCCTCAAGTTTTATTCACTAAAAATATGAAAATATGAAAAGAAAAATTACGCTCTTAGCCACAGGTGTCTGTTTGTGGCTTTTCAATGGGCATGCGCAAACACCTTGCGCTAATGACTTAAATGGCTTTGTAGCCTCCAAAAATGTCGGCACCACGGGTTATGTACAATTAAAAACTGGACTCGAAGAAAAAGCCGCTCAAACTTATCAGTATCAAGGCTCAGGAAAAATTATTAGTGTAAGACTCCATGGAACAAATCCCATTCCTGGAATACTCTCTGGAGTTCCGCTAAAAATTAGTGTTTACAATGTTGATTTAAGTGGGAGACCAACAACATCTATTGCATCCGTTAATCATACTTGGTGGTCGGTTCCAGATAATGCTGCTGGCTATATCGACGTCACATTTCCCGGAGGTGTGAATATTAGCAATCGGTTTGCATTAACTGTAGAAATCGTTGGCGGTTTTCCATTTGGGAATACGTTTGACCTAAAATATACAGGAAATGGTGAGGGACTAAATCAAGACTTAGCATCACTTGCAGGCACATCAACGGGATTTAATTGGGCAAGTGCAGCGACTAGTTTTGGTAAAACGGGTGATTTTTACATCGTTCCGTCAATAGCCAATTGGAATATTCCAACTTTTACTACAAATTCAAATTGCTATTCTACCAACTCTACTGTTTCATTTCAAAACACCTCACAATTTGTGAAAGACAGTATGTTTAACTTAATTGGATCTTCACAATACTCTGGAGCTAATTATTTTTATTCGTGGGATTTTGGTGATGGATCTGCTATTTCGCATGTCATGAATCCAATTCATACATTCGCCACTGGGGGAACTTACAATGTTACCCTAACCACAAAGATAGAAGGATGGTCAGGAGTTTGTACAAAAACATATACGAAAAGTATTTCCGTTGGACTTTCTGTTTCAGCAACAAATATTACAAATTCCGCCTGTTTTAATGGAAATACTGGTAGTGTAACTGCTGTCGGAACAAATGGCGCAGCTCCTTACATGTATAACTTAAATGGTGGTAATTGGCAATCAACCGCCACATTCAATGGTTTAAGTGCAGGAACATACACACTGAATATTAAGGACACCAAAGGTTGTACTAACTCTACAACATTCTCAATTACTCAACCATCTGGAATATCGTTAAATACAATTCTAACGACAAATGCAACTTGCGGTCAAGCAAACGGAGCATTTACATGTAACGCAACAGGAGGTGTTGCTCCGTTACAATACAAATTAAATACTGGTTCTTTCGTTTCAAGTGGAACATTTTCTAGTTTGAATGCGGGTTCTTATCAACTTACAGTCAAAGATGCAAATGGTTGTACAACTGCTACTACTGTTTTTATCAATTCACAAGCTGGTCCATCTTTAAATACTCCAAATAGTACTAATGTAAGCTGTTTTAATGGTAGTGATGGATCGATTACCCTTAGCTCATTTGGTGGAACTGGAAATGTTCAATACAGTGTAAACAATGGAATAACCTATCAAAGTTCAGGAGTTTTCAATGGATTAACAGCAGGAACTTATTTGTGTTAGGTAAAAGACAACGCTGGTTGTTCAAGTTTTGCTAGTGTAATTATCACTCAAGGTCAAGAATTAAACCTATCATCTACTTTCACAAAACCGACTTGCTTTGGTGAGGATAATGGAAGTATTACAGTAAACTCAACGGGGGGTACAGGGACTCATAGTTTTAGCTTAAATGGGATAAATTATCAATCTTCTAACGTATTTTCTGATTTATTGGCAGGAACTTATGCAGTATACGTAAAGGATATTACAAGTTGTGTAAAAACAGCATCTGTAGTTGTCATGCAACCTACTTCTCTAACTGTAAATCATACAAAAATCGCAGCGTCTTGTTTTGGTTCTGTAAATGGGTCAATTCAAGTTGTTGCTACAGGTGGAACAAGTCCATATCAATATAGCATTGACGGTATTCACTTCGAAAGCACAGGTTTATTCGAGAATCTACCAGCTGGAACCTATGGAATAACCACTCGAGATTTAAACAACTGTCAGCGAGTAGATTCAATAAATGTTCTACAACCAAACGCAATTTCTGCAATTGTAAATACAACAAACGCAACGTGTACTTCTTCCAATGGATCAATAATGGTTGTCGCATCAGGAGGCAGTGGATCAAATTTTCAATACAGTTCGGATGGTAGTACTTTCAGTTCAAATGGCCTATTTTCAGGTTTAAATGCAGGAACATACTTTATTGTAATTAAAGATGGTTCAGGATGTAAATCAACTGTCTCAGGAGTTGTTGCCTCTTCAGGTGGACCGACAATCGCTGCATCTACCTCACAAAATATTTCATGTCACGGAGGTAACGATGGTTCCATTTCAATAACTAGTGTAACGGGAGGAACAGGAACATTACAATACAGTAAAAATGGAATCAATTTTCAATCCTCCCCTATTTTCAATAACCTAGTAGCAGGATCATACATTATACAAGTGAAAGATGCAAACGGTTGTATTGATACATTAGCCAAAACACTCACTCAGCCAAATGCATTTTTAGTTGTTACTTCTGTAACGAATGTATTATGTCATGGAAGTGAAACAGGAATGGCAAATATATCAGCTTCAGGGGGGGCAGGTTTCTTTGTTTATAGTATTAACAACGGTTTTTCGTATCAATCTGGTTCTACTTTTGATAATCTATCCGCTGGTTATTACAGCGTATTAATAAAAGATGCGGCTAATTGCACTACAACAAGAAACTTCATCATTACAGAACCATCCCCAATTCATGTGAACTCAGCAGTTTTGAACGTAAGTTGCTATGGTGAAGATGATGGAGAAATATCAGTTATTGCGTCTGGCGGGGTATCACCTTATCAATATAGTTTGGAACAAGGTCCATTTACATCAAGTGGAATGTTTGATAGTCTTCCTGGTGATATAATTTACCAAATCAGAGTGAAAGATGCTAATTATTGCATTGTATCAGTTTATAGACTAATAAACGAACCTTCAGTAATTAACTTAGCTGCGGATATTTCTGACGTAACCTGTTCGGGAGGAGATAATGGATCAATTCTAGTTACCGTAACTGGTGGGTATTCTCCCTATATTTTTGATTGGTCAAACCATGTAAATAGTCCAATAAATTCAAATTTGGAAGCAGGAACGTATCTTTTAACTGTTACTGACCATAATGGTTGTTCTGGTTCTCAATCATATACTGTAGACGAACCAAGTTTCCCATTAATCATAAATGCAAATATTACGGATGCGAATTCTACTTCTGCAACGAATGGAGCTATAGATATTACGATAACTGGTGGCACATCACCTTATGTATATGAATGGTCAAACGGATCAAGCACAGCTGATCTTACAAATCTTGCTCCCGGAGCATATTTGGTAACAGTAACCGATGCTAATAATTGTTCGCTTGCTTCGACATTTGTTGTTAGTGTTTCATCCGGTCTAGATGCCATGCTGAATGATAAAATCAGTATTTACCCTAATCCAACTTCAGAGGAGGTTAAAATTGAAACCACAGGTTCTACTATTCATTCGATACAATTGTACAACGAACAAGGACAATTGGTTATTGAAAAATCCATATCCAGTGATTATTACACCTTAAATGTAAAATCATTAGCGACAGGATTGTATCACTTGAACCTCGTTTTAGATTCAGGTCAGATTTCTCGAAAAATAGAAATCAGAAGGTAACACGAACGTGTTCCGACCGAGAACCGCCTGATTTACTTCAGGCGGTTTTTTTATTTAATCGATACACTATTCTTGTAAAACTATACGTGCCAAATGTAAGCTGAATTCCCTATAAATACAAGAACTTTGAAGAGTAAAATCATTTATTAATTTAAAATTTATTGTATGAAATCAAACGAAGAATTGCAATTAGATGTGCAAGATGCAATCAAATGGCAACCGCTATTAAAAGCAGCAGAAATTGGTGTTACAGCCAAAGATGGTATTGTAACATTATCAGGAACCGTAAATAGCTTCACAAAAAAAATGGAAGCAGAAAATGCAGCAAAAAGTGTTGTTGGTGTTCGAGCAGTAGTAGAAGAAATCGATGTCGATTTTGAAAATACATTGCGTAAAAGAGACGAAGAAATCGCTGAAGAGGCACTTTCTGCTATGAAGTGGAATTGGTCTGTTCCTGACGATAAAATCAAGCTTAAAGTGGAAGATAGTTGGGTTACATTGGAAGGAAATGTAGAGTGGAACTATCAACGTGAAGCAGCTCAAAAATGCGTTTCTGACTTAATAGGAGTAAAAGGAGTTACCAACAAAATTAAATTGGAATCGAAAATTCCTGATGTAGTGGAAAGAACAGATATTGAAAATGCGCTTTCAAGAAGTTGGTTAGTTGATGACCGTAAAATAAAAATTAGCGTCAATAAAAACAAAGTAACATTAAGGGGTTCTGTAGAATCTTTATTTCAAAAAGATGAAGCAGAAAGATTGGCGTGGAATGCTCCAGGAGTAATTGATGTTGTTAATGAACTGGCCGTAATTCAAGACTAATGGATTTGTAAAGCACAAAAAAAACCGATACGACTTCGTATCGGTTTTTTTGTACCCAGAATTCTATATCGATAAGAAAAAATGATAAAAAAAATCCAGATTCTTTTAAAACCTGGATTAATGTTAAGAAGCTTAACTATGTCAACTATTCTTCATTTTCCTTTCCCAAATTATCAATTGCTATTCTCATATTACCCTCACTTTGCTTATAAAAAGATGGTGTAATTCCAGTTACTTTTTTGAATTGATTGGAAAGATGCGCAATACTGCTATAATTTAATTTGTAAGAAATTTCAGATAAATTCATCTCTCCGTAAAGTAACAATTCTTTTATTCTTTCAATCTTATTAACAATAATAAATTGTTGAATTGTGATTCCATTTATCGAACGGAAAACATTAGATAAATAGGTGTAATTATGATTTAATTTCTCACTTAAATAAACTGAAAAATTAACCTTGATTGATTCTTCAGAATAATGAACCATATCAATTACGATTAGTTTTATTTTTTCACTCAAAATTGTTTTATGATCGTCCATCATATCTAGTCCAGTCTGCCTTAATTTGTTTTTAAGTTCTAATTCTTGAATTACTGACAATTCTTGATTAATTTGTGCTTCACCTAAAACGACATTCGAATAATCTATTCCCATATCCATTAATATCTGTTCTACTTGTGTAATACAGCGTGAACTTATCATATTTTTAATGTGTAATTTTACTTCCATAGTATGTAATTTTTCTCTAATTTAGGTTAATAATCCCCAAAAAAAGTTGCATATTTTTTTTTATTTTTATAATTATATTGACTCGTAAACATTATGTAAATAACAATTAATAATTGTAATTTTTAAACGATTTCAAAACTTAATGAACATAATAATTGATCGTCAGATATCGGTGTTTTTGACCATTTGTTGTTTTCGATTTTTTGAAAAATCTCCGCTTTGATTCCAAAAGTATTTAATAACTTATTTTTTAATTCTAATACCGATAAGTCATCATTCAAATATAAATAACCACTATTATGCTTTATTCTAAACTCTGTCAAAGGAATCGATCTGGATTCCATTAAATCAAATGAAAATATGTTTCTATTGTTATTATCTAGTGAATAAAACAACATTTTCAAATGTGGATAAAACTCCCCAAATTCATCTTGCAATTCGTCCAACGTTCGATTATCATTGATTTCTATTCGATACATAATTCGTTGATTTTAATGTTTGAAACTGAGTATTAGATCCTTGTGTTTTCATTCTGTTGATTCTTTCAATACTATTTCTTGCTAAAAGATAGGTAATGGTAGATTCGGCTCCTTGATTTACGTTTACCCGATCATGTTCAATTCCATCACAACAACCTCCGGTTAGTTCATTGTATACAATTTGACGGAGATAATTATCCCCTTGATACCAATCAAAAGCCTTCTTCATTTTCTTGTCAAATTGTTCTTCTGGAAAAATTGAATTAAATTGCTCCATTGCCATGATTGTATAGGCTACATCAATGGGTTGCTCACCATACGTTGAGTTTTGACCATCGAATTCATGCCATGTTCGATTCGAAATAGTTCTAAAATGCTCTTTTTCAAACAATATTTCTAAAAGAAAATCAAAGGACTCTTTTGCAATTTGCAAATATTCTTCACGATTTGTTACCTTGTAAGCCAAAAGCAAAGCCTCCGGTAAAAGAGCATTTCCGTATGTTAATTTATTTTCAAACCAATTCCATGAATCGACTTTACTCTGCATATAAAATTGAGTAAGTTGATTTGCTAAATCAACAAGCAGAGTGTGTAATACAGAACTATTCTTCTCTGTGTTGTAGTAATAAATTCCTTTTAATAAAAATGCAATCGCACGAGGAGAACTGTAGGATTGAATGGAATTTAACGCCTTTTCAAAAATTGTTTCAATACGAAAACTATATTCATCATGAAAAAGGTTTTTTCTGGAATAAAAATATCCCAAAGCCCATATTGCGCGTCCGTTTGAATCCTCTAAATTTTCTTCAAAATTATTTAAAGTGAAAAAACCATATTTATCCAAGTAATTAAGAAAATCACCTCCATCTTGCTGCATAAATTCAATGAAATTAAAATATGTGTTGATTAGTGAAATTGCCGATAAGTCTTCCGTTAACTCGTAATATTCAGTAAGGGCAATCAATGCACGAGCATTATCGTCAAGTGTAAAACCTGAATCTAAATCCGGAACTTCTGCCTTCGAAAATTGTATAACACCGGTGAAATGTGACAAATTTTGAATGTGACCTAAATTGTATTCAGGCAGTTTATAAATGACCCTTTCAGCATCAAATAGTCCTTGCTTATTAAATAAGTTCATGTGACTCAATGCTACATTAGGCCAAGCAGAAGGTTTGATTCGCTCCAAGGCACTCATTCGCATGGACTTTAAAACCTCTGGATTTCGAAATAAATAGTTTGCCGATTGTCCAAGTTGACTAGAATCATTGAAATCAATGATTATTCCTGCATTTTCCAATGAATCCATAGCATGCGGGATTTGCGTTGAAATTATGGGGCAATTACAGCCCATAGCATAAGAAAAAGTTCCGCTCACTGCCTGATGAGGATCTTTGGAGGTAAATAAATATATATCTGTCATCTGCAAGAATTCCAGTAATTCATCATTCGTAACAAACTTGTCTATAAACATAACGTGGTTATTTAATTTCAAATCATCAATAATTCGAACCAATAACTCACGGTATTTTTCTCCCTCCTTCCTCACAACTTCTGGATGTGTTTTTCCAATGATCAAATACATACACTCCGGATTTTCTTTAATTATTTCAGGCAAAGCATATAAAGCTGTCTCGATTCCTTTACCGGAGTTTAATAAACCAAAAGTGCTCAGTACCTTTTTGTTTTTCAAAAAATAGCGGCTTTTTAAGTCATCTCTATCCTTTAATGAAATCAAATGTGTTCCGTGCGGTATGACCTGAATTTTTTCCTTTTCGATTTCATATTGATCCATTAAGATTTTGGCGCTACTTTGTGTCATTACAATAATCTGATCGGAAAAATCAGAAATAGAATAAACAACAAATTTTCTTTTGGCACTAGGATTCGGAAGAACTGTATGAAATGTGGTGTAAACAGGAATCATTAAGTCTTGAAATAAATACAGTAAATTCTCACCATATTCTCCTCCAAATAAACCAAACTCATGTTGAATAACTAATGCATCAACCTCCTCATTTTGATTTAATGCCAAAGCCAGATTTTTATAACTATTCTGATTTGCTGCTTCCAAAATATATTCTACTGGAAAATCATAATTCATATTCATCCCTGGATTCACTACAGCACAAATCGAGAGATTAACTGACTCTCCAAACATGTCCATAATACTATCTCGAAGATCTTTTGAAAAAGTTGCTATCCCACATTCTCTTTGAGGATAGGAAGTAAGACAAACCAAATTCAATTCTTTCTGCGCTTTTGAAAAATTAAGTTCATTTTTGTCTAATAAATTAATTGTGTGAGTTTGTTCGTACATAAAACTAATTTTGGATATAAATAAATTCATTCATTAAATCAACCAAGTTAAAAGAAGCACATCCTATATTTTTATCTGCTCCACCGTAATAAATGTAAACTGAATCAGACATAATAAAAGCTCCGGTTGGAAATACTACGTTATTCACATTTCCGATTTTTTCCCACTCCAATTCAGGTTCTAACAAGGCTTTGGGAAGATAGGCAATCACTCTTAAAGGATCCTCCAAATCGAGCAAGCAACATTGAGCTTTATAAACCAACTCATTATTGATTTCATAAACAGCATGATAAATAAATAACCAGCCTTTATCCGTTTCAACCGGAGGGCATCCTCCTCCTACATACAATGCATCCGAGCTATGTAATTTTTCGCAATCAAGTGTGTATGACTTTATTTCAATCAAGTAATCATTCCAGAAGGCAGCATTTAAATCGTTCAATTCGTTTATTTGAACAATCAGAATACAAGGTTTAATTCGATGCAAAAAACACAGCTTTCCTTTGATCCTTCTCGGAAAAAACATGACATTTTTATCCCAAATAAATTCTGAATTTGGATTTAATTTTAGTTGGTTAGAATAACTCAAATCACAAACTTTCGCTGGTATTTTAGCTTGTAAATCTTCTTCTTTTAGAATTAGAGGAACAATCAATCCCCACCTGTAGAATTCGTGCAAATCAGTTGAAAGAGCCAATGCGCCCAATGCATTTGTACCGTCGAAGGCAGTGTATGTCAAATAATAAATTGAATCGATTTTCACAATTCTTGGATCTTCAATACCAACGGACTCATAATCCTTCGAGGGTTTAAGAAAAGGATGTATCGATTTAGTTTTAATCTTCCAAGGATTTTCCATTCTACAATATCCAAGGCATGAATGATTTCTTTTGGTTAGAGCTCGATAAAATAAATGAATGATACCATCTTCAAACAGCACGGCGGGATTGAATACACCTTCGTTTTCAAAATACAAACTTGATGGAGATAAAACAACTCCATGCTTGGCAACGTGTAACATACATTCGGATAATTATAACTTTGCTGATTCACATTTTGTGTTCTCTTTAGATTCCTCGTGATCCATAGATTGAGATGATGGTGAGAACAATCGATCTACAAATCGATTTTTGATAATCGCTTTGATCGTTTGATTCAAAATAACAGGTTTTTCAATTATATTATCAATTGATTTATTGATTAAAAGCGTAAGAGCATTCTTGGAATAATAGGGTTCCTGATTTTCTTTCTGAAGAATTGACTCTATTGAATTCTTGAAACTATCAAAAGGCGTAAGACTGGAAATTGTCTTATGAACAGAATCCATAACTTTTTTCTCTTCCTTCGCCTGTTGCTCATATAATTGATTGAGTCTTTGATGCAAATATTTCATATTGTTATAGTTAAGGTAATTTGAATGCCTGATTTTCATTAAACAAGTTGTTTAAGATCTTATTTTGAATGGATTTTTCAATTTTTCGTTGATTCACAATACTTAATATCATAGCAATAAGAAGATATACGGTACCAATAAAACCAAATCCGGCAATATAATCGTTGAGATATTCTGAAATGTAAAATCCTAAAGCAATAGTCAGAATAAGCAATGCAATAGTAAATAACATCCATCTTACAATTTGAAGTAAAATATAGGAAGTGATTATTATACTACGTTCAATTAATTCAAGCTTTATAATTTCAGTTGTTGTTCGAATGTACTGTTTTAGATGTTTCGTAAGTTCATCAATTTCATGCTTATTTTCCATAATTTTTGTGTTTAAAAAACCCGGTATTTTCAACCGGGTCCATATATCAGCCAAAGCAGTTGGAGATGAGTAAACTTTAGCCGATTGTATTAATATTTTGACAATTTTTAGCGCCCTGAAGGATTCTTTTCATGTCTATCCATTCTTTCTTCTAAGGATGCTCCAAGTTGGGGATTTAAAGTACTTGCCAATTTCTTGGCACTACCAGCCAATTTTCCTCGTGTTACACTTCCTTTATCGGGGGCGAACAAAATTCCTAAAATTGCTCCAACTGCTGCACCTGCTATCGCAACTGTTATTAATGTGCTTGTGTTATTTCTTGTTTCCATTGTAATTGTGTATTTGATATTTTTTTTTAGTGAATCCCCGAAGACCAACTCTTTTGAGAGAATATTATTTCAAGTCAATCATCGAACTGATCTTCAAGCGAATTCACAATTAAAAAGTAGTAGAATAATTGAAAGTGTTTGTATGTGTACTTTCAATAAGTTTGCTGCATTGAATTATTCTATTTCTACCTTTTTAATGAGATTAATAACTTCTTCTTTTTTCTTATTCAAGCTTTTCGCTAAGCGATTTACTAAATCCGTTTCCTTTCCCGCTTCAAATTTTAAATCTGCTTCTGTTAATTGTGGGTACTTTTTTTTAAGTTCTTTTGCTTGTGGTTCCCAATTTCCTTTGATTTTAAAATTCATTGAACTTTTCTTTGTTTTTGTTTCCATTTGAATACTTTTATTGATTAATAACTTATGATACAAAGGTCTGTAGAGCGATCAATAATTCTATTACATGGAACAAATTAGATTTTTCATTTTTCTTGTGAAATTAATAGGCTGTCCAACCACCATCAGATATAATTACAGAACCATTTATAAAGCTTGATTGATCACTTGCTAAAAACAGCGCAATTTGAGCAATTTCCTCTGGTTTTCCACTCCTAGGATTTAAAACCATTCCTGATAATATGCGATCTTTTACTAATTCTGTAATTTTTGATTGATCAATTGTTGAACCGATATTTGTTTCGACAGCTCCAGGAGCAATGCAATTACATTGAATTCCTTGTTTTGCAAAGAGATATCCCGTATTTTTTGTTAGACCAACAAGAGCATGTTTACTTGCCGTATATGCTACTCCTGCCCTACCTCCGTGTAAACCACCAATCGAACTAATATTGATTATATTTCCTTTTTGTTGTTTGATAAACTCCTTAATAACACCCCGAATTGTTTTGAACGGTCCTTCTAAATTGACTTTAAATACTTTTTCCCATGTTTCATTAGTTACATCTGAAATAGATTCAAAATTGTCCATAATTCCTGCATTATTTATTAGAATATCGATTTTACCAAAAGTATCTCGGGCAAACTGAATCATTTTGAAAATATCTGCTTCACTAGAAATATCAATTTCTATAATTGCTACGTCTCCACCGTTTAGTGTGATTTCTTTTTCAAGGATTCTTAGATCACCCACGTGTATGTCTGCTGCGACAACCTTACAGCCTTCTTTCGTGAATAATTTTGAAATTTCTTTTCCGATACCTGATCCAGCTCCGGTTACGATTGCTACTTTGTTGATAAGTAATTCTGACATTGTTTTTTTCTGTAAAATTGAAAAGGTTCATTGGAAATTACTTTACATCGATTCTCAAATATTTTTTAAATAAAATCCTTTCCGAATTAGTTTTAGCAACTTTTATTTTAAGTCAAAATCATTCAAATTATCTATCTTCACATAAAATGACTTTCTGAAATTCCTATTTGTAACAAAATTTAATAATGGCTTTAAAGACATCATTAGTATTCTTGTTTTTATCATCCTTGTTTTCAGCTATTTTTTGGAATGAAATCAATAAAAATCATATTCGCGATGCCTCGATACCATTGCGACATAACACTACCATAATTACAAAAGATGACATCAGTTATCTAGCTCCATTCGATAACTTTATTCAAGAAAAATCACTCTATCGTTCTGAAATTCAGAAATATTCATCCATCACAAGAAGTCCGGGATACGGATTTATTTATTACTTATCTTGCCTGATATTTAGTAAAAATAATGCGCTTCTCGGTTTATATTTTTTTCAAGTTACTCTCTTCGCCCTTTCGGTTATTTGCCTGTATTACATAAACCATCTTCTGTTTAACTCAAATACTTTGGCCTTACTATTATCAGCAATTTATGGGGTTTTGCCATTTTCAATAGGGTTTGTCAATTACACATTAACTGAGGGTATAACGCCCGCACTACTAATATTTTGTATTTACTTCAACCTAAAAGGCTATTTTACGAATATTGAAAAGACAAAATTTACCAATTATTTTATTGGCGCAATTCTCCTATCTATCTTGTTAATCATAAGGCCAATTCTTGGAATATTTAGTTGTCCACTCTTTCTAATATTTATTTCAGATATCAAAATAAAATCGGGCTATACAAAACCAATTTTAATCTCGCTATTCTTTATATTAATCGTTACAAGTTTGTTTGGAATATGGCAAATACGAAATAGAAAACTATTAGGGCATTGGACGAATGCTCATCCAATCTATCAAAATGAAATACCGGGAATATTTCGATTGCCACACCAAAGTGCTTGGGAATTTTTCAAAGGTTGGGAAACTTCAGGACAACATTTTCATGAAACAATAGTTCCATTTTGGGAAAAAACAATGAACCTTGATACGAATGTAAATGAAAGAAACAAAGTTATTTCAAGAATACCTTTAAATGTTATTCAAATTGTAGGAAAGAAGAACCTAATGAATGCTTTTTTAAAATATCAACAAGCAATTATTGATCAAAAATCATATTATGATTCTAATAAAATAATGCCACATAGCCCTCTAAAAAGTGAAATTGAAGCCTCAAATCAATTTCTAGATCTTGCTCAAATTTATCGAAATAATGATATCTATAATTACTATTTACAGACCCCAACTCACATTTTTAAAACCATGGCTTTCCATTCTAATTTATCTTTGTTCATTTTTCAGAAAACCTTACGAGGTAATTGGTTTATAGAAATAATAAGATTTATCTGCTTTATTTTACACTCATTTTTGTTCGTTTCAATACCGTTAAGCCTTTGGTTCGCTAGAAAAAACAAACTCTTGAGACCGATTGTATTAACGGTACTTTTTTACCTAAGTTATTTGATATTCATTCAACGAGGTATCGAAGAAAGGTATACACTTCCAATTCTGCCTGTGCTTATAATGATTAGCGGGATTATTTTATACCAGCTAAGGAATCCAAAATCTAATTCATTAAAAAATGAAATTTCAAAAACCAATTAGTATTATAATTGTTCTTGTATTATGTATCAAATAAAATTTAAACAAGTAATTCCAACTGATCTTCAAACATGTTGGAATTTTTTTTCGTCACCACGAAATTTAAAAACCATAACTCCAGATTATATGGGTTTTGAAGTACTTGTTGAATTACCTGAAAAAATGTATTCTGGATTAATGATCGAATATCGTGTAAAACCACTTTTGGGAATTCCTTTAAAATGGATTACAGAAATAACACATGTTGACGAACTAAAATTTTTCGTGGATGAGCAAAGAAAAGGACCTTACAAAATTTGGCATCACGAGCATCATTTTAGAGAAATTCAAGGAGGTGTTGAGATGATTGATATTGTTTCATACGAATTACCCTTTGGATTAATTGGAAATTTAGTTCATCCGATACTTGTTAAACAGAAGTTAAAAGAAATTTTCGACTACCGATTTAAAAAAGTAGAAGAAATTTTTGGAAAGTAAATTATAATATTCCAATCGAGAGTAATATTCCCATTATCATCAATGATACGGCTACTAATATTTGAAGAAACCTAAATGTCGTTTTAGTAAGGAATTTTGCTCCCAAATAACTTCCACAAAATGCTACGAAAATGGACAAAAGTAAAATCCATTTTAATGTCGCTTCAAAATGAACAAATAGCGAGATACTACTCAAATACATTACAATACGCGTTAAATCGATTACAAAACCAATGGAGCTACTGGTTGCAACAAATTCCTCTTTGGTAATGGCTGCCTTAGATAAAAACATAGATCGAAAAGCCCCCTGATGACCAGATATTCCACCAAATAATCCGCTAATTGCCCCCCCTAAAAGCAATGACTTTTTTGAAACCATTATCTTAGTCTCTTTAAACACTAACTCAACAATTGCGAATAGGATCATGATAGTACCAATAAGCAGATTGATCGATGAAACTCTATTTTTATAAATACCAAAATTTAATTGGATTGAAATATTATGTTCATTAATATTACTTAACAACCAAGCTCCAAGAATAGCAAATGGAACAGCAGTTAATGCAAATTGAAAAAACAGTATATAATTTATTTTCTTATAGATTAAAATTACTTTGAACATAGAATTAAAAAAATGAACTATTGCGGTAGAAAAAATAGCAACTTCAACAGGAAAAAACAAAGAGAATGCAGGCAACAATAATGTACCAAGTCCAAAGCCTGAAAAGAAAGTTAAAATGCTTCCAAAAAGAACAACGATCGGAATAATTAATACATCCATGTCCAAAAATTAAGCGAAATATAATAGTTTTGTTTTAATTATAAAATTATGCAAGTAGATTTAAGAAGCGATACAGTTACGAAACCAACAAAAGAAATGTTAGAAGCAATGTTTGCCGCTCCACTCGGAGATGACGTTTTTGGCGAAGACCCATCCATAAATGAATTACAAGATTTTGCAGCGAAATTATTTGGCAAAGAAGCAGCATTATTTTGCAGTTCAGGAACTCAAACCAATCAAATAGCCATAAATGTACACGTGCAACCCGGAGGTGAAGTGATTTGCCATGAAGAAAGTCATATTTATAAATACGAAGGTGGCGGAATTGCTAAAAACAGCGGTGCATCAGTTCGATTATTACAAGGAAATAGAGGAAGAATTACAAAAGAACAAATCGATAAATGGATTAATCCAGAACATGATGTTCATTTCCCATTGACGCAATTAATTTCTTTAGAGGATACCGCAAACAGAGGTGGTGGAGCAATATATGACTTTAATGAAATAAAGAGAATACGACAATTTACAGTAGAAAAAAAGATTCCACTCCATTTAGATGGTGCGCGTCTTATGAATGCACTTGTAGAAACGAATATTGAACCTGTAGAGTACGCATCTCAATTTGATTCAATTTCCTTGTGCTTATCAAAAGGATTAGGTGCACCAGTTGGATCACTCTTGATCGGTACTCAAGCTTTTATTCGTAAAGCTCATCGGGTTAGAAAAGTTCTAGGTGGCGGGATGAGACAAGCGGGAATATTAGCAGCTGGAGGACTTTACGCCTTAAAAAATAATGTTCAAAGGTTAACTATTGATCATGTGCACGCTAAATTACTTGCAAAAGCTCTTTCTGAACAAAATTGGGTGAAAGAAATTATTCCAGTGGAAACAAATATAGTTGTTGCGGTATTAAAAAATGAGAATAACCGAGATTTGATAATAGAGAAACTCAAAGAATCAGAAATACGAACAATCGCTTTTGGACCCGGCATGATTAGATTTGTAACACATCTAGATATTAACGAAAACCAAATTAACTATACGATAGAAAAAATTAAAAAAATGGAAATTAGCTTGTAATCCTACGTTGAATTTCAATTAATTCTTGATTTGTAAGTTTCAGTTTCTCCTTGGAGAAATTCATGTCATCTATCGAATTAATTGGAATCAAATGAATATGAGCATGTGGAACTTCTAGACCAATTACTGACACTCCAATGCGTTTACAAGGCATATTTTTTTTAATTTTAATAGCAACTTCTTTTGCAAAAAGAATCATTCGTTGCAATTGATCATCATCGATATCAAAAATGTAATCGATTTCAATTTTGGGAATCACCAATGTATGACCATGAACAATTGGATTTACATCTAAAAAAGCCAAGAATTCATCATTTTCAGCTATTCCATAACAAGGAATCTCTTGGCTAACAATCTTCGAAAAAATACTTGGCATTAGCGAGTAATTTGAATAATTTCAAATTTCATAATACCACCTGGAGTTTGTATATCAGCAATATCTCCCACTTTTTTTCCTAATAAACCTTTTCCAATTGGAGAATCAATGGAAATTTTACGTTGTTTAATATCTGCTTCATTTTCCGCAACCAAAGTATATTCTACCTCCATACCGTTAGCAGCATTCTTAATTTTAACTGTCGATAAAATATAAACTTTCGAGTTATCAATATTGGTTTCATCAATTATTCGAGCATTTGCTATAATTGTCTCCAATTTAGCAATTTTCATTTCTAACAATCCCTGAGCTTCCTTTGCAGCATCATATTCAGCATTTTCGGACAAATCTCCTTTATCACGTGCCTCCGCTATTTGTTCAGAAATAGATGGACGTTGAACTGTTTTCATATTATGAAGCTCGTCTTTCAATTTCTGAAGGCCTTCCTCAGTATAATAATTAATTTGTGACATATCAAGTGAATTAAATAAAGAAGAGAGCCTTTGGGGCTCTCTTAACAAAATTAAGAATTTGTTTTATTATTTCAAAGAAATGGTAGCTCCAATAGTGTGAATGATTCCGAAAACACCAGCAAAGCGAGCACAATACTCTAAGCCAAGCGCACTTTTGTTTTTTCCAACTAGAGCATCTAAAGAAAATCCTGCAGTAGGTCCTAAAAGGGCATTTGAACGATTTTCAGCACTCAATATTCCGTTTTCATATACAAAACCACCTCGTAAATTGAAAGCCATTTTTTCTGTAGTCATTCCATAATCTAAACCTAATCTAAACTGATCTTTAGAAAAAGAATTTGCTGTAAAACCTAAAGCAACATTCAACTTATTCTTTTCAGTAAAAATAAAATCATATGACCCACCAATTGATAACAAAGAAGGCATTTCATAAGTTGCTGAACGGTTTTCTAAAGTACCTATAAATCCTGTAGATATGTAAGAAACTTGTTGCGCGAGTCCATCACCCTTGTATTTCATTACCGGACCTACGTTTTTCAAAGCAATTCCAAACTTGATTTGATCTTGTTCACCCGTTACATATCGTATACCAGCATCGATGGCAACTCCTGTTGCTTTCATATTTGAAATATTCTCGGATATAACTTTAAAATTAATACCACCTGAAATAGTTGATGAAAATTCTTTAGCATACGCTACATTGAAAATATTAGCACGAGGTGAAAAGAATCCAATATTTCCTTCTGGATTAGCAACGGTCGTAATTGGAATATCACCATAATTCAATGATTGTACGCTGATAGAAAAAACACTTGATTCATTAATTCGCTGAGCAAATCCGGCTGAATTTAATGCAATACCAGCATTGCCCATCCAGTTTGAGTAATTAAATTTTATTTGCGTTTTATCAGTCGATGCTAATCCGGCAACGTTTGTAAATGTCGCTTCTATTCCATTCATATTAGCAATACCCGCATCACCAATCGCCGAACCTCTAGCCCATGGATTAATTAGCAAATGAGAAGCTCCTGCCGAACCAATTCGATCTTCATTTCCAGCCTTCACACTTGATGTTATAACCAATCCTACAGTTAAAAAGGTCAATAAAGATTTATTTATATTTTTCATCTTAAATTACTTTCAAATTATTAAATACCCTGCAAGTCAACTTGTCTCATTCCTCCAACGAACTTCAACACCACATCACCAACTTCTGGAACTGATACATGAATCAAATATACTCCACTAGCAACAGGAATACTTTTATTATTCGTTAAATCCCAATCCTGTGATGTTATCTCACTATCCTTTTTAAAAGTTCGTACAAGCTTACCATTCACAGTATAAATATTAATCGTACATACTTTAGGTAGATTCGTTATCTTAACTCTCGTGTCAAGCCTATTTCTTTCATATTCAGAGAAAGCATAATAAGGATTTGGAACGACATTAATCATTTTTAAAGTTTCCTTTAACTGATCGATATTCGCGATATCTGTTGCTATATCATCCATTGTCCAAGAATACATAGGTTTACCTCCATTTTCTCCTGTTCCTACAAAATTCTTGTATTCTTTATTGATTCGAAGTTTAATCGTTACATCAGTTGACAATAAAGATTGATTTTGACGCAACAATGGATAAGAAACCCAAGATAAACTACCGTACAATTCACGTTTTGCTGTCGTATTATTAGACTCTACTTCTAACCACTTATTTTGCAAGAAATTAGATCCTGCCGTCTCAGCATCTGAAGGTACATAAGCAGGGAAATCAAATCCGCTTGAATAACCATTGATTGATTTTTGGTTGTAGCTGAATACATAAATCGCATGCATTCCCCCCATCAACGGTGTTCCAACATTACTGATAAATCGATCCGTTGGATTCCAAATCATATCAGCTCCATTTTCACCACCTAAGAATGAATTTTCTCCAAAGGCCATGTATAAACGTGCTCCTGATTCTAAATCAACTGCATAACCTGGGAACCAGCCCATTCCTGTTCCTGTTCCGTCTGGATTTCCATTTTTATCCACACTTTGACTTTTTCTCATTCCTCCAGCGGCACCTTGACCTACATTCAGAG
>Ga0315902_10000114_pt1 | contig 130791 bp, 105 predicted proteins | sample LakEriMetagenome_9_FD_203523 | JGI IMG/M metagenome (GOLD analysis project Ga0315902, IMG submission 203523) | Freshwater fungal communities from buoy surface, Lake Erie, Ohio, United States - Buoy 12 MA117 | ecosystem: Environmental > Aquatic > Freshwater > Lake > Lake biofilm | place: USA...
CATCGAAACGGTCATTTCATTTGAAATAAGCGCATCTAGTGTATTTGGAATGGTGATGTCGTTGTTGATGCCGTTGAAACTGTAAGCAGAGTTTGCGTTACCATTTCTATCCTCCGTCAACGTCGCACCATTCACCACACCATTGTTTTCATTCCCACTCTCATCATTCGCGTTGCCGCAGAATGGCCAATAGCCGACGAGGCCTTGTTGGAGAGAGGCGGGTAGTTGATTACAACTAACCGGCTCATAATTCTGTTCGAAATGTTGAACAAATTCGTTTGCGCTGAGCGCTCGATCAAATATGATAAGGTCATCTAAACTTCCCGAAAATGCATAATCACCACCAGGAGAGGCTGCACCGAAAAATATCCAGTTTGTTGGGAATGATGGGGTATTTAATTGGTATGACTGAATGAGTTGACCATTCAGGTATATTCTATAGTCATCTCCTGCTTTAGAGAAACCGAATTGGTTCCAGCTTCCTGGATCCGGTAAAGGAATTCCCGGGCCTAACCAACCGCCAGAGCATCCGAAGTCTGTGTGCAAGTTATTACCGTCTGTTATGTAGTCACCCTCACCTTGTCCAATCCCAATACCGTCACAACCATAAACAGGACTATTCACGCCGACATATGCGAATGCCCCCCCTTGAATGAAATCGCTTTTATACCAACCAACTAATGAAATAGTATCTAGATTGGATAGTGCATCCTCAACAATCATAAAATCCGTTGACCCGTTGAAATGATATGCAGCATTGGGAGTGCCGTATCTGTCGGTAGTAAGGGTGGCGCCGCTCGATTTTGTGTTTTGCATGTTTGGTCCCAAGTCATGATATGTCCCGCAGAATGGCCAAAATCCGATTACCCCATTAGAGAAAGAACTCTGTGGTAACTCGCACATGATGGGGTTTTCCGTGAATGTAATTACAACGGGAAGGGATGTTGTGGAGCACACGCCATTGCTAATGGTAACAGTGTACGTGCCTGATGTAATAGGATTGTAGTTAACTTGATTTGCTCCATCAATGGTGTTGCCATTTAAATACCACTGGTAATTATACACTCCTTCGTTCGTCGTTAAAGTAACAGGGCTTGCAACAGGAAGCGTGTTCCGACCATCGCTAATAATGCGTGCCGTGAGTCCGGAATTCGACGAGTAGAGTTCGGCAACTTCAGCCTCTGTGAGGTTTCTGTCGTATATATAAATATCATCCAATAAACCTTGAAAAGAATAATCTAATGATGTAGAGGATGCGCCGAAAAAAATGGTTTGTAAATCAAAGGTGGGCTCCCCTACAATGCGATATGCAACTATAACTCCGTTAATAAATAGTGACAGTCGACCCGGAGATTTTACCATGGCAAAATGTGTCCAGGTTCCTGGGGAAGGAAGTTCGAAGTGCCCCGTAACCCAACCTGTTGTGCAATTAAGAACCGCGTGAAGATTATTCCCATCTCCGATGAAATCGCCTTCTCCTTGCCCTATTGACATACCAGTACACCCCGTATTGGGATTATCATTCCCGAATTGCACAAATGCCGCACCTTGAATTGCCGCACTATTGAACCAACCACACACGGAGGATGTGTTGATTTGGTCAATGGCATTTTCAACAAGCACGTAATCATTGCCATCGAATACTCCTGCTGAATTGAGGTTGCCAAATCTGTCCTCGCCGAAATCAACACCGTTGTTTGTTCCATTATTTCCATTTGCACTTTCATCAAATGTGTTTCCATTAAACGGCCAGTAGCCGACGAGGCCGTTTTGGAGGTTAGCGGGCAAGGTGCATTCTTGTGCCTTGCCCAATACAGCAATCATGACGGTGATGATGCTCAGTAAAATTGACTTCTTCATGATGATTCGTTTTGTTCTAGGTTAATCTTATCGTTTCCGCAAATCTTGCGATACATAAGCATTCGGGCGTAGGTCGTTCGCGCAAACGGGCGTGTTTGATTAGTAAACGTAAAAATAGTGGCGAATGGCGAGTGGCGAATGACTAGTGATAAATGACAAGGGACTAATGACTAGTGGCGAATGGCAAGTGGCGAGTGGCGAATGTGTGGCGAATGTGTGGAAGGCTGGAATGGTTAATTGGGGGTGGTTGTGTGGTCAGCCTCCCTTCCCTTTGGGAAGGGTCGGGGATGGGTTTCTGACCCGTCCTGAAAATACTTGACAGTGTTTTACAATCTCCTGTCCTCGGTTTATGCACGATTGCTCAATGTGCCGATATCGCCTCACGCAGCAAATCCTGCGTGTAATCCACCATGAAATGCGGGATGTTCAATAAGCCATCCCTTAACTGCAGGTTTTTTTGCGAATAGCGAATGCGCATAATCGGCTCATACTTTTGATAGTATAGCGTTAAACTTCTACTGCGAATGTTCTCATCGCTCTTAACCTCTACCGGTATAGGTTGATTGTCGTGTGTGATAATGAAATCCACCTCAGCCGTATTGCCCGAGGTCCAATAATGCGGTGCTTCACCCAAACTAGCCACCAAACTCTGCAACACGGCGTTTTCAATAAGAGCTCCCTTGAACTCTGTAAACAACCGACTTCCCTCGGCATAAATACCCGACGACAACTTAGCCATCCGCCGCATAATGCCCACATCAAACGAATACAACTTAAAAGCTTCCATGTCTTCATAAGCAGACAACGGCATTCCCGGCTTGCTGATGAGTTTTACACGATGCACGAGTCCGGCTGCTATCAGCCATTCAATGGCGTCTTCATAATCCTTTGCACGTGCACCCGTTCGCACGCGGCCGTATACAAACTTCTTGTTCTCTCGGGCCAGTTGAGCCGGTAACGAGTCGAAGACCCAACCAATTTTAGCCACGTCTTTCATCACTGGATGTTTCGCAAAATCACCCTTGTAAGCAAGCACTAAATTATCCAGTACACGATCGCATGCCGCAGGCGGCTCTCCTGCCGCAACACTTTTAACGGCTGCAGGCAACCCGCCTGTTACCAAATAGCGCTTGTATAAATCACTCAAGTTGTTAAAAAAGAGATCAGGAATCCTCTCCGGCGCGCTGTGCTGGTTCAGATATTCTGAGGCCGACTTATCCCACTGAGGAAGCACTTCCCGAAAGGTCATGGGATACATGGTCAGAAACTCTACTTTCCCAACGGGAAACGATTGTCCTGATCGCAGCAATAACCCAAGGAGCGAACCCGCCGAAATAATGCACAACTCCGGCTTCTTCTCCGCAAAGTATTTCAACGCATTCAACGCCTCGGGACACTCCTGAATTTCATCGAATATGATCAATGTATCGTTGTCTATGGCGACTCCACCCGCAAAAACAAGTTGGCCAATCAATCTATCAACATCTTTTGTTGTTTTGAAAAACCCGACTAAATCAGGTTGCTCATCAAAGTTGAAATAAGCTAACCGCTTGAAGTGGTTTTCACCCAGCCATTTCATGCTGTACGTCTTGCCTACCTGCCTGGCTCCACGGATAATCAGGGGCAAGCGCTCGGGGTTATTTTTCCAGGCAACCAACCGGGTTTCTATCGCTCTTTGCATAAACAAGTGGGTTTTTGTGTAAAATTAATGCAAAACACCCATTTGTTTGTGTGTTTTTCGTGTAAATACAGGCGCGCGAACATCCGGATCGCAAACCGGCTTCTTGCTAAAATGTATCCCTTAACGGGCGAGCATCGACGCACCGCAGTGCGTCGCTACCGCTGATTCTGGCGAAGGTGTTGCTCTGACGTGCATAGGGCTTTTTCCTGGCCGGCGTCGACGCACTGCAGTGCGTCGCTACACCCTACTCTCGCCCACCTCACCCTTCACCCCTCACCCATCACCCATCACCCATCACCCCTTCCCTGTCCTATCTTTGCCGCGCAATTCCTCTGACGTATAACATGCAATTGTACCGATGAAAAAACTACACAACACCGTCGACCGTCGTGTCCTGAAGGACCGTATCGTACACAGCAACGAACCGCGAACCACCGTTTCGTTCTACAAGTATCACCCCATTGCCAACCCGCAATTCTTCCGTGATTTCCTGTTTTTACAGTGGGAATCACTCGGTGTGCTGGGCCGCACTTACATCGCGGCAGAAGGCATCAACGCGCAAATCAGCGTGCCTACCGCACGCTTTGAAGACTTTCGGGAGAACCTGTTCAACATCACGTTTCTCGATGGTGTGCGACTCAATACCGCAGTAGAAGACGACAGTAAATCCTTCTACAAACTCATCATCAAGCTGCGTCACAAAATTGTGGCCGATGGCATCGATGATCCGGAATTCAATCCATCGAATACCGGTGTGCATCTCTCCGCACAAGCGTTCAACGAACTGACTTCACAACCCGACACCATCCTCATCGACATGCGCAACCACTACGAAAGCGAAGTGGGTCATTTCAAGGACGCGATACTCCCCGACGCCGACACTTTTCGCGAAGAAATCGAGATGGTCGAAGACATGCTCAAAGGCAAAGAAGACAAGAACATTGTCATGTATTGCACCGGTGGTATTCGCTGTGAAAAAGCTTCTGCTTACCTGAAGTATAAAGGCTTTCCCAACGTGCATCAACTCGAAGGTGGCATCATCAAATACGCGCGCGATATCCAATCGCAAGGACTGGAAAATCGCTTTCTCGGAGTCAATTTTGTGTTCGATGAACGCCTCGCCGAGCGCATCTCCGACGATGTGATTGCTCAGTGCCATCAATGCGGAGCGCCCTACGATCATCACACTAATTGCGCCAACCTCGCCTGCCATATTCTGTTCATCCAATGCCCTACATGCAAAGTGAAAATGAACAACTGTTGTTCCGATACATGCAAGGAAATTGCTCAACTACCGGAAGAAGCGCAAAAAGAATTACGTAAAGGAAAAGCGCCGGGACGCAACATTTTCAAGAAAGGACGCGGCGAACATTTGGTGTTCAAACCCAATCGCATCAAGCCGGAATAACGCTAACCGCCAATCTCGCTCAACTTGGGAACACCTTGCATGCGCAAGAACGTGATGTGTTCACGCAACGCTGCGCCAAACGTGGGTTTTTCGTAATACGGGACACCATATTCTGCTGCTGTTTTTTTCACGATTTCCGAAAGCGCAGGATAATGCACGTGGCAAATCTTGGTGAACAAGTGGTGCTCAATCTGAAAATTCAAACCGCCCACATACCATGATAACCATTTGTTTTTAGTAGAAAAATTCATGGTGGTGCGCAGTTGATGTTCAGCCCAGGAGTATGGGATGAAACCCTTCTCATCGGGCTGTGGGAAATAGGCATCCGGCACTACGTGCGCCAATTGAAACACCACCGACAGTATCCAGCCGCTCACCGCATGCATAATCAGAAAGCCCACAATGGCTTGCCAAACGGGCATTCCCAGATAAATTGGTAATCCCACAAATGCTGCAAAATAGAACAGCTTCACGATGGTGGTCTTGATCAACCAGATGGCATTCTTTGCATGTGATTGCTTGTTAAGCCCGGCCTTTTTGTAATGAATAAATTGCACCAGGTCCTTCGCCAGCCCCCAGTACAACGTCAAAATCATGTACAAGAAAAACGCGTAAAACCATTGATAACGGTGCGCTTTCGTAGTCGGTCCATGAGGCGACAATTTGAGCGCCAACTTGGTATCGATGTCTTCATCAAGGCCGGCGATATTCGTGTAGGTATGGTGCAACACATTGTGTTGCATCTTCCAGTTCATCACCATACCACCCAGCAAATTCAAACTGTAACCCACCCAGCGATTCACGTTGTCATTAGCTGAATACGCGCCGTGATTGGCGTCGTGCATCACGCTCATTCCAATACCCGCAAGAAAAACTCCTGTGATGGCAAACAGTGCAAAACTCAAGGCCGGTGAAGGCAAGAACACCGCTTGCAGTATAATTCCTGTAAGATACCCCCCCAACAGCAAGATTGTTTTGACCACCATTGCGGTGTTCGCGTATTTGCTTTGGCCTGTGGTTTCGAAATAATCATCTACGCGGGCGCGCAATTCTTTAAAGAAGGCTTGTTGTTCCGGGGTTCCAAACACGATTCCCGGTTTCGATTTGTGGTGATTCAACGCTAAAGATTTATGACCACAAGATACTCCGTGTAAAGACTACACACGTAGATTCGTACTTATAATTAATAAACCTTGGCTGTGCGTTATTTTTTCTTATTGATTGCTATCGGCTCTCTTACGGCTTGCTCACCGAAAACGACGCGGCCAACTCCCGGTTATTATCAGTTGCGATTCCAGACGGAAAACGGCGTCATTCCTGCCCGTCTCGACATTACCGATGCCGGCGAATGGAACATCCTCAATGCGGAAGAACTTATTCAATTGGACTCTGTAGTGTTCACCGGTGATTCGTTTTTCGTGAAGCTTCCGCTCTTTGATTCTTCCATGAAAGGCACCTGGCGCAACGACAGTCTCATTGGTGAGTGGACCGATCACTCGCGCAAGGATTACCACATTCCGTTTGCGGCAAGTATTTCTACATCGGCGGGCTGTGAGAATACTATCGAAGAATTCCGCTATGATGTCACCTTCTCTCCCGGTGATTCTTCGGAGATGAGCAAAGGAGTGGCGGTTTTACTCAAGCACGGACAAATACTAACGGGAACCGTCCTCACTGAAACAGGCGACTACCGCTATCTTCAGGGTGAGTGGAACAATGACAGCTTGTGGCTATCCGCATTTGACGGAACTCACCTCTTCTACCTCAGTGGCAAAGCACAAGGAGACAGTATCACGAATGGCATTTTTCTCAGCGGCAAGCATTGGAAAGAATCGTGGGTCGCTGTTAAAAGCAATACGAACATGCTACGCGACCCGAGTTCAATTACCACCGCCACGACGATTCAATCGCCTCAATTTGATGTACTCACTAATGAAGGAAAAGCAACACACTTCGACTCTACATCTTGGAACAACCACGTCAGTATTGTGCAAATCATGGGGTCATGGTGTCCCAATTGCACCGACGAAAGCCGTTTTCTCAAAACACTTTATGATGAATACCACGAACGTGGATTGAACATCATTCCCGTCGCATTCGAGCGAGGCGATGATGTAACCGCCGCCAGTGCGCGCGTTCAAAAACAATTCAGTCAATTGGGATTAACCTATCCGTTTTACTACGGTGGTCAGGCTAATAAAGCAGCAGCACTTTCAACGTTTAGTTTTCTGGATGAAGTGCATTCTTTTCCTACGACCATCTTCATTGATCGCAAAGGAAATGTACGGAAAGTCTTCACGGGCTTCTACGGACCAGGCACAGGACAGGACTACACGGTGCATACGAAGTCCATCCACAGTTTTGTGGATAGTCTGATCAACGAATAAAGCGCTTACAAATCGAGGAAAATCGCGATGCCGCCCGAGAAGGTCATTAAGAAACGATCGTTGAGTTCCACGCCGGCCTCATCACTCGATTCATCAATCCAATAACCGCCATAACCGGCGTAGATATCGAAGCTAAATCCTTTTTGTGCCACGTGAAATCCGGGCCCAAAACCAAAGTTCACACCGCGTCCGTTGACACGATATTCGGTTGATGTATCTGAAAGGTAATCATAGTTATAAACCATCCTCGAACGGTATTCATACTCGGTGCCTACGTGCATAAACAGGTCGCCCAACGAATAACGCTTGATACGCGCATAGCCCGTCAGACCACCATTGTAGTACTGCTCTTCACCCAAATCTGCGGGCACAAAAGACACATGCAAGCCATACGTGCCGGGCCAATAGCGATAGCTTAATCCCTTACCATTGGTCGAGCTCAGAATTAATCCAAGACCGTGACCGCCCTTTTTTTCCTTCTCGGGTGCTTCAGTTGTCGCCTGTTGCGCATTCGTCGTAAACGACAAACACATACACAACACACTCATAATTGCGATGATTTTTTTCATGGTTAAATGAGTTTAGTTTTTAAAATCACTGATAACGTCTACCTTGAGTTTCTCCGCGCGATTCGCCACTTCCCAAGCGGTGTGAAAAACGAGTCGCGTAATCTGTTCCATCTTTTTATACGCGATTTTTTTTGCATCATCACCCGGCTTATGGTAATCCTCGTGAACGCCACTAAAATAGAAAATTACCGGAATATTGTGTTTCGCAAAGTTGTAGTGGTCACTACGGTAATAAAAACGATTTGGATCATTCGGGCTATTGTACGTGTAATCCAGCTTCACATTGCAGTATTTAGCATTGCAATCCTCGGAAATTTTGTGCAAATCCGTACTCAACTTATCCGAGCCAATCAAGTAGATGTAATTGGAGTCCGCTGCGTGTTCGATATCCGTTCGGCCAATCATGTCGATGTTCAAATCACACACGGTATTTGCCAGCGGAAAAATCGGATGGTCAGAGTACCACTCGCTGCCGAGCAATCCCTTCTCTTCACCGCTCACGTGCAGAATCAAGACACTGCGTTTCGGTCCATGACCTTCTTTCTTCGCTAACTGAAATGCCTCTGCTATCTCCATCGTCGCCGATGTACCGCTCGCATCATCATCAGCGCCATTGTTGATTTGTCCATTCATGATTCCGATGTGATCATAGTGCGCTGACACAACAACGATTTCATTCTTCAACGCAGGGTCGCTTCCTTCCACGAACGCCATGACATTTTTCGCCTCCAAACGCTCGCGTTTTTGTTCCACATGAAAAACCACTTCCGTCGCTACTGTCAACGGTTTCACACGCTTTCCTTTGTTCAGTTTCACTTGTACTTCTTCAATCGTTTTTCCACTCGATTGAATCAACGCATTCGCAAATGCGGGTGAAATGAAGATAACGGGAATATGCGCCACCTCCGCAGTTTCTTTATCACGCTCCAATCGAATAGGAGCTTGTTCCAACCAATAACGCACGCGCTTCATGTACATATCATAATTGGTATTCACCACCAATAAGAATGCTGCGCCGGCTTTTTCAGCAGCTTCTGCCTTGAGCATAACATCATCATTCCAATCCGACGTTTCATTCGAACCTGTGATGCGGCTGCGGCCTTTGGCATCCATCGGTTCACCATTCAGACAGATCATTCCAAAACCGGATGACTTCGGCTTCCAGCCTTTATAATCATTATGTCTTTCATCCCGAATTCCATAACCGGCGAATACCAACTCATTCGCTTTCACTACCTGACCATCCATTCCGAAGAAATAGAAATCATCCATGAAGTTGCGACGCTTTCCACTGTGCTCTGCGTAAGATCCCAGATTGCTTTCCTTTCTCAGTGGATATAGTTGAAACCAGGAACCCGGTGTTGCCTGTTGCATTTGAATCGATTCATAATAAGTCGAGATATACTGCGCGGCCTTTTCAATACCGGGCGTGCCTGTTTCCCTTCCTTCAAAATCATCCGATGCCAACGTAAAGACATGTTTGGCGAGCTGTTCAGATTTAATACTGCGCGCATAACGCATGGCAAGTGTATCGTGCGCTTGAGCCCACAAATGATCCACGTGAAAAATGACACTTAAACAACAGATAATAAAGACTCTCATAAACAAGCAATTTTGTTAACGCGATGAGCATGACGACCGCCTTCAAAAGAAGTAGTAAGAAATGTATGAGTGATGGATTTTGCTTCTTCCTCGGAAACAAAACGCGCAGGAATGCAAAGAACGTTGGCGTCATTATGTTGACGGGCCAGTGCCGCAATCTCCGATTTCCAGCAAATAGCAGCCCTGATACCTGCATATTTATTAGCCGTCATGGCAACACCGTTCGCTGAGCCACAAATCAAAATTCCCGGCACTCCATCTTCTTGAACGGCCTTTGCCAAAGGATGCGCATAATCCGGATAGTCCACACTATCCGCTGAGACCGGACCATGGTCCACAATTTCATACGTTGCCTTGAGTTGTTCGATGAGTTCCTGCTTTAACGCAAAACCCGCATGATCTGATCCAATGTGTAGTTTATTCATAGATACATTTAGAAAGCCTCAAAATTACCATTTATCCCTCTAACAATATGACTATGAAAGCCAAATGACAGTTATCACCAACAGCGATGATTTTTTGTGAATTGATGTTTATGAACGTGTAACAACTTTAGTTGGTTTGAACAGGACACCGGTTGCATACAACTAAAACAGAAAAATCCACTCAGCCTTTTTTGCATTATTCCTCAATGCCTATCCACCACTACATTCACTATTCACAGGTTTCTTCAACAGCCCTTTTGTACACAACTCCGGTTATACAGCTTTGTGAATTAACCGCTCAACACACTAGCAATCAACCATACCTTAATCTCATATCCTGTTAAAAACACCATAGTATGACACAACAACTTTAAAAGTCAATCCTTTTGGACAATTGTTCTACACAGAGTTAACAGCCTTATATAACTATATCTAACTATTTAAAGAAATATGATTTATAAGTGGATGAGAAAGATTCCTAGAAAACATGGTTTGGGTTTGAATGTCCTCAATAGTTTTGCTCAGTCATGAAATTGCTTGGTCTGCTCCTCTTGTTTGCTTTCGTTTGTCCGTCATTGCTGATGGCTCAAGTTGAGTTCGTTCAGTACCGGTATGAAAATGGCAAAGTCAGTAGCGAAGGTACTATGCGGGATGGCAAGCCTGACGGGTATTGGAAAACGTACTACGCCAGTGGTCAGCTCAAAACAGAAGGCAACCGGTTAAACTTCAAACTCGACTCCACGTGGAAATTCTATCGGGAAACGGGAATTCTTGAACGAACGATGGATTACCGTGAGGACTTAAAAAATGGTCGTGAGCAGGTTTTCAATGAAGACGGTAAGTTGATTGAACAATATACCAATAGCAACAATATCCGCAACGGTGAGGCGAAACTTTTTCATGCCAATGGCCAGGTCAAAAAGGTCAGTCAATTTGTAAATGGAAAGGAAGAAGGCAAAGCAACAGAGTACGAGGTGGATGGAAGAATCATCACGCTATTGACTTACAAAAGTGGATTTATCTATGCAGAAGAGCGCATCAATCGTTATGACTTACAAGGCAAACGCACAGGTGTTTGGCGGGATTTGTATGACGATGGTTCGTTGCACTACGAAGGCAATTGGGCGCGTGGGATGAAGAATGGTGTATTTAAATTTTACAACCGCAAGGGGGAGTTGGAAAAGCTGGAACGTTATGAAGACGATGTATTGATTATTGACGAAGCATCAACCGCGATACTGGACATTCGAAAGGAATACCATGATAACGGTAATTTGAAGGAAGTAGGAACGTATCGCGAAGGAAAAAAACAAGGGAATTTTCGTTTGTATGATGCTGCCGGAAAGGAATCGGGCGGTCTCTTGTACGACAATGATGTGCTCATTGGTGAAGGCATGATTGACAGTCTGGGTCGAAGAATCGGCGATTGGAAACTCTATTATCCAACCGGTGAATTGCGTGCAAAGGGCGCCTATGTGGATGGTTGGAAGGAAGGTCCCTGGCAATTCTATTTCGTATCCGGTAAAACGGAACAAGTAGGAAGTTATAGAAAAGATTTACCTACAGGTTCATGGAAGTGGTATTTTCCCAACGGTATGGTGCATCGCGATGAAACTTACCGCAACGGAAAAGAAGATGGAATGGCCATCGAGTATGATACACTGGGTAACGTGTTTAATGAAGGTGAATACGTGAGTGGGGCGAAGTCAGGCTTATGGAAATTGACAGTGAATGACCATACGGAAACAGGAAATTATTTGGATGGAGAGCGTGATGGTGTATGGGTGTGGTATCATAGTAATGGAAAGAAATCATTTGAAGGAGAGTTTCAATCCGGTATTCCGGTAAAACGCCATAAATACTGGTATCCGAGCGGCCAGATTCAAATGACGGGAAGTTATGAAGGGGGTGAGATGGAAGGTCGCTGGGATTATTACGAAACCAATGGAATGCAATCATTGCAACTGGATTATAAAGAAGGACAAGTAGTGCGCATTAACGGACAAAAAATCAAATTGCCTAAGGAATCGAAGGAAGAAGAATGAGTGATTTTCTGAGTGAAATATTGGATCATCCCGTTGACAAACTTGCTCTTGCCGAGTTAAGTGAATTACGTTTGCTGGATGTGAACGAAGAGTTTGCGCGCTATTTCAAGTACGAACGACTGGAGTTGATTGATCGTCCATTGGCAACGTTGGTGTGGAAATCAGAAGCAGCCGGTATTCAACAGAAACTTATTGAAGGATTGGAATCACAAGGGTATGCGAAGTATCACGACGAGAATCAGGGAAAAATAATCCAGGCACAAAAGTTCTTATATGCCGGAAAAAATCTGGCGCTCATCAGAGTTTTTGATATACCCACCAATAAGAAGGTTGTAGAAAAGGCATTGGAAGAAAGTGAGCGTCGTTTCAAAATGCTGGCGGATGCAACGTCAGAGGGAGTAGCTTTTATCAGAGAAGGAAAGATTGAAGATGCCAACGACCAGCTTGCACGCATCTTCGGATATCATGATTCACGTGAAATTCTGGGTTCGAAACTCAACGAGTTTATTGCTGTAAGCGATATCCAGCGCATCATGGCAGGCGCAGAGATATCCGTCACCAACCGCAATGAGGTTCGTTCTTTTGATCGCAACAAGCGACCGATATTTTTGGAAATCACAGGAAGCTATCTGAATCACAAGGAGAATCGAACGTTGGTGTTGGTTTTTGATGACATAAGTACAAGGAAGCGCGCAGAGCAAGCATTGCAGCAAAGTTTGTTGAGCTTTCAACGATTGTTGGAGGATTCACCCAATGGTGTAGTGATTTTGACCGACGGCAAAGTGCAATACCTGAATCAATCGGCGTGTGCGCTTATTGGCGTGAGTGATGAGGATGAAGTTTTTGGTGATGCGTTTATTGGTTACGTGGATGATGAGTTTAGGGCTGTTGTAGAGGGTGATATGCAAATCATTCGCGATGGAGGTATAGCGGGTGATAGGGAAATTCGCATGCGAACGGTGTCCGGTGATTTGTTGGATGTTGAGATAAAATCAGCCTTGACGGTTTATGAAAATCGACCATCAATACAGGTAACACTCAACAACATCACAGCGAGGAATCAATTGATTCAGGAGCAGATTCGTGTGCGTTTTGTAGAGGAAATCAACGCGGCTTTAAAGGCGGAAATTGAGGAGCACCGAGCTACACAGTTAAAGTTGGAACAACAGCAACGTCAGACGCTGGAGCAAACGGCGAAAATGGAATCCATCTTCAACAGCACGGAAAACTTGATGATGTGGACCATCAACGCCAAGCATGAAATCACCGCGATGAATGCCAACTTCATCAAGAGCATGAAGGAAACATTTGATGAAGATGTGCACAATGGTGATAATATCCTGGCGGTGTTGCAGCGACACATCGATCATAATTTTTACCAGGGACAAATGCAAGCCTTCACCAATGGATTCAAGGGTCGTCCGCAGCAATTCGAACTTCCGTTAAGCAACCATGGTGGTGAAACCGTATGGTGGCAGTCATTCTTGAATCCGGTATATCTCCATGGGGAATTAGAAGAGTTATCATGCTTGGTTTACGACAATACCGAGCGCAAAGAAATTGATCGCAAGATTCGGGATTCACTCAAAGAAAAGGAGGTGCTGTTGCAGGAAGTGCATCACCGTGTGAAGAATAATCTGCAAGTGATTTCCAGTATTCTGAATCTTCAGACGTCTTACGTGGATGATCCGAAGACACTGGAGATTTTGCGCGAGAGCCAGCAGCGGATTAAGAGCATGTCGTTTATTCACGAAACCATTTACCGCACTGCTGATTTCAGTCGTCTCGAGTTCATGGATTACATCAAAACGATTGCTTCCAATCTGATACAGAGCTACCGCACCGGCACGCTGGCGCTGGAGTTCAGACCGGAGATGGAATCGGTAGGATTGAATTTGGATCAAGCCATCCCATGCGGATTAATCATCAACGAACTGGTGAGTAACGCCTTGAAATACGCTTACAAAGGCCGCAAGAAGGGTGTTCTAACCGTAGTGCTGCGCGAAGAGAATAACGACGTGATACTGGCGGTGAAGGACGATGGCGTAGGGCTTCCGAAAGATTTCGCATTTGAGAAAAACAACTCGCTTGGTATTCAATTGGTTTATGCCTTGTTAGATCAGCTTGATGCCACCATGAAAGTAGATCAGTCGAATGGAACAGAATTTTTCATCCGATTCCATCGGAAATAGGACTTTTTAGCGCTACATTGGCTCTGTCAAAAACCAAAAACCAAATCTTATGGCGGTGAATATTTTAGTTGTTGAGGATGAAAGCATTGTGCGGAAGGACATCGAGCGCAGCTTAGAAAAACTCGGGTATCATGTGATTGCACAAGCCGACAATGGCGAAAAGGCAATCGAATTAGCGCGCGCAACCAAGCCGGATTTGGCACTCATGGATATCCAAATCAAAGGCAATATGACCGGCATTGATACCGCCGAGGCCATCAAGCAAGAGATGGATATTCCCGTGGTTTACCTCACCGCTTTTGCCGATGAGCCAACCTTGAATAAGGCGAAAATCACCGAGCCACACGGCTATATCCTCAAGCCTTTCAAGGAAATCGATTTGCACACCACCATCGAAATGGCGATCCACAAGCACGGAAAAGAACGTGAAGTGCGCGTGGAAAATGAATTGCTTCGATCACTCACCAGCTATAAATCAAACGCGAATTACCTGTTCATTAAGCACCAATCGAAACTGGTGAAAGTGAACACCGCCGATATCTACTACGTCGAAGCGCTAAAGGACTACATGCAGATTGTCACTACAGACATGAAGTTTACCATCCACGCAACAATGAAAGACATCGAGCGCAAGCTGCCGAAGACGGTGTTTCAGCGTTTGCACCGTTCATTCATTGTGAACATGGATAAGATTGCATCAATCTCCGGTGGCGATGTAATCCTCGCCGACATCAACAAGGAAATTCCTGTAGGAGGAAATTACCGTGATGAGTTCGGAGAGCGCATTAACATTCTCTAATCAACGCATCAGCAGCACGCTGCCTTTCTTACTAATCAGGTCTGCCCTGCCGCGGACAATCATGTCCACAGACCATGTGTAAACGCCGTCCTGAACAGGTTCGCCGTTGAATGTTCCGTCCCAACCCTCACCCACTTGCTTGGAGGTAAAGACTTCAATACCCCAGCGGTTGTAGACACGAAACACATAGAGTGTGATATACGATCCTGAAATGACAGGAAAAAAGAACTCATTGTGCGTGTTGTTATCAGGGGTAAACGCATCCGGAATAAAGAACTGAAAACCGTTGTATGCATCGATGCTGATGGAGGTATCCGCGGTGCATCCAAACGTATTGGTAACGACCTGCAGAATCTCATACGCTCCATCCTCAGCATAGGTGTGCTGATTTTCGCTTTGATCGGAATTAGAACCATCACCCCAGTTGTATGCAATAGCTGTCACGTCGTTGCTGGTGTTGGCCTCTACAACTACCGTAGGTTGCTCTGTTGATTGGTCGATGCTCCAGGTGAAACCGGCGTTCGGCGAGGGATAGACAACAATGGGCGCCTCCAGCACAGCGGTTGTTTTGCAGCCGTGATTCGTCTCAACTTCCACCTCAACCTCATATGCGCCGATGTCGGGAAGCTGCAGTAACACGGGGTTTCCTGTTGCGGCGTTTTCTCCGTCAATACGCCATTGATAGGCAGCAATAGTGGAAGGCGATGCTACTGTCGCCACACAGCCGGCACCAATGTTTTGATTCAGGCAATATTCTGTGCGTTCAATGGCCATCTCTACAGTTGCAAGCGGATAGATTTCAACGGAGTCAACAACCGTGCGGCTGCACCCGAAATTACTGACCGCGTTGAATGAATAGCTAAATGTACCGGCCGCATCGAAAGTAAAGGTGGTGCTTGCACCAACCGGTGTATAGTCAAATCCTTCGATTGTCCATGCGGTTGAGGCTACCCCTCCATAAGGCAATACAATGTCGGCGTTCAACGCCGTGGTTTGACCCAAGCAATGTGCATCTGCATGCAATGCGACAACAGGCATTGGTCGGATTTCAATCAGGTGCTGACGGAATGCAGTGCATCCATGCTCAGTGCTGATATGCAGATTCACGAGTTGTGGGCCGTGGTTTTCTACAATGGTGAAATCCTCTGCATTACCTGCCCAAGAATCATCACCAATGGACCACATCCAGGTAGCAATACTGTCATTTCCGACCGTGCTTTCATCGTTCAAAAACAAGGTGTCTTTTTCACACGCGTTCATCCAGGTGAATTGTGCGCTTGGTGTATCGTATACCATGAACGCAGCTGTTGCGTCAGACACACAACCGGCATCCGTAGTTACTCGAATTGCAGCGTCGTGTTCGCCTCCGACAGAGTAAACCAGGGGCAGTGAGGTGTTGCCGGCGCCTTGAACAGCACCATCAATGGTCCAGAGGCTTTCGGTAATATTTCCCTGAACAATGGACATCGATGCCTCGAGATGAAGAGTGTCACCGGAGCAGTAATCCTGTGTTAAAATAGCGACCTCCGCAAGGGGTGAAACGACAAACGCTGTTGATGCCTCGTTGTAGCACCCATGATTATCCTCCACGTGAAACCCAATAGTATAAGGGTTTGCGCGGTAAAGAGGCGAGAACGCATAAGCCTCAACACCATCCACCGTATAATGGGCATTGACCAAAGGATCAATATCAAACACGAATGTGCTGTCGCCTTCACAGAAGTGGCGCGGCTCAAGTGGCGCTATGTTCGGAAGCGGTAGTATGAAGATGCTGTCAATGGCTGTATTGACGCAACCGTTGGCATCTGTGTAACGATAATTAATGGTGTGATGAATACCCGCAGCTGATGCAGTATTAAATGAGGTTGCGGGTGAGTTGTTGAGGATATAGTAGCCCGTGCTTCCCACAGGATTTCCACCGGCTAATTCAATAACGCCGGAGTTGTAACACACGGAATCAACCAGATTCAAGCTTACTTGCGGCAAAGGGAGCGCGTTCACGTGCAGTGTATCGATGCTGCGGCAATCAGCGTAACCACCCTCAACGATAATATTGGTGTTGCCCGTAATTGTAACGCTGAACGAGTTGGTTGAACCTCCACCGGCTGTTTCTGTGGCGTTTACCCACGTGAGACTTTCTGCATTCGTTGACGAAACATCAATAACAGAACCTTCACATGCCTGTGCCGGAACACTGTACTGAGCCTGGTAGTTCGACACCACAAACGGCTCGGTGCAATGAACATAGACGTCACAACCGTTGGCATCCGTCATGATGATTGAAGGGCAATAAGTGCCCGGTGAGTTGTAAGTGTGTTGTGTGGTAGTTCCGCCAAACGGATCACCCTGACCATCATTGAAGTCCCAGAAGTATTGAAACGACTGGTCATTCGGATTGAATGCCTGAAGCACAATATCGAATGGTGCACAGCCCGCTGTATCGAGTTGTTGGGTAAAAGGACCAATGCTTTCAGCATAATTTAAAATGTCCGCCGCAACGGTGGTATCTCTGCAGCCGTTTTCTGCTGTGGTGATAAGCGTTGCATTGAATACACCAATCGGATAAGTGTGCGCCACATCGGTACCGGAGCCGGTTTGATTATCACCGAAATCCCAGAACGATTGCGCAATGGAACCGCTGCTGTTATCGCTGAGTTCAACCGTGTACAAGCAATTGGTAATGGCAGCACTTAACGCAATAACCGCATCGGGACTGTTCACTACAATGGGTTCCGGTAAGCAAATCGAATCCGCACAACCAATGGCGTTCATGGCCACAAGGCAAACGGTGTAGTTACCATTTGCAGAGTAGGAGTGCGTCGTTGCTGTTGAGCTAGAACCATCACCAAACGACCATGCAAACAAGGTTCCTTCGGGTCCTTGTGATTGATTCGTGAATACAACGTCTTCAAAGCGACACACTGAAAGGTCACTCACGCTGAATGCTGCAGTGGGTGGCAATGTTGTCGGGATAATCGCATTGCGTGAAGATTGGCAGCCATCACTATTGCTTGCAGTTAAGGAAACCGAAAGTCCCGAGCTATAGTCGAAGGGTTGTGAAAACGTGTGTTGTATCTCCTGTCCACTCCCTGTTGTGCCATCGCTGAACTGCCATTGCCATTCGATTGCTTCTGCAGCCGTGGCCTGAAATTGAACACTTACAGCACCGTTGTCGCACGGGTTGAGCACCTGTGTTTCGAAGCCGGCGAATTCCCCACCCTGTAAGACCACAACAGCATCCTGGTAAAGCGTATCTGCCGAGCATCCATTGTAGTTTGTAGCAGAAACATGGATATCATACACACCGGGCTCCTCAAAAATGAGCGCAGGCCAATCGAAGTGGAGCGGGTCTTCAGAGTAAGTTGTAGTCGTCACCTCGTTATGGGTGTGCTGAATAGTCCAAGCGGGTTGATTAGGAATATAAATACGATCAACCACTACTACATCGCCGTTTTCGGCATTCAATTCCCAATGTATGTTGCGTTTCTCATTCTCGACGAAAACAGACAGAGGCGAACAACCCTCGCTTGGCGTGATGCTCAACCTCGGAATGGGCAACGTGATGATTATGTTTTCCGTTTTGCTGTCTGAACACCAATAGCCATGCTTCAGCGCCTTTAAATGAGCCGTGTATTGACCGGTCGCAGGATAATGGTGTATGGGGTTATCGACATTTACGAGCAGGGGAGATCCATCCCCAAAGTCCCATACGATGGAATCCGCACCAATGGATTCGTTGGTAAAGCTCACCGCGAAATCGTCGCATAAAAGGTCAAACGAGAAAAGCGCTAACGGCGGAACCACATGCACAAAGTTTTCGCGTGTAATCATGGAGTTACAAGCACCATTGAAAATAGTCAAGGAAACATCGAAGTAGCCCGTGTCTTCATATGTGTGCATTATGCAGCTATCATCGGGGAGCATAGTAATCGGGCCTGAACCATCATCGAAATCCCAGATATACGTGTTGCCGGGCTGGTATTCTATGCAATATTCAAAGTCTTGTCCCGCGCACGTCTCGGTGTGGTTCACCGTGAAATCAGGCACCACAGGCGCCATGACCTGCAGTGGAGTGTCGCTGGTGTCGGCGGCCACACAGCCGTTCTCTGTGGTAACGGTGAGCGCTACCGTGTATTCCCCGGGTTCAGAAAAGACGTAATCCGGATCTGCCCCTAACGCATCGGTTACACCATCAAGATTGAAATCCCACGCATAATCAATAATCGCTTCATTGTTGCTGACAGCGATGTCCGATACGCCCAATGTTTCGCCTACACAAATAGCTTCTTCGTGCGAAAACGAAAGCGACGGAGAAACGATAGAGATGTAATTGTTACGTATTCGTGAGCGCAGGCAGCCCATGCTGTTTTCACGCGTTAAGCGAACGTCATATACGCCGGCCTGGTTAAAAACATAGGAGAAATTGGCCCCAGTTGAAACAGGCTCGTTATTGATAAACCACGTGAATGTTGAGTTGGGTTGTGATGCGGCCGGATTGATGAAATTAACCTCGAAGGGAAACGCACAGGAGGTTGTCTCACTTGCCCAAAAATCAATCGTTGGGTTGGTAAGAGTGGTGACCGTATCAACAACAGTCATTTCGCAAACCGCCCCGAAATGCGCCGTCATGGAAACAATGTATATACCCGGATTGCTGAAGGTATAACCGGTGCTTGGTGTAGTGCTGTTGGGCACACCATCATTGTTAAAATCCCATTCAACGGATGTCGGAGAGGGTGATGCAGAGCTATGGAAGGCCATCGTTTGACCTGCGCACAGCGTATCGCTTTCCATCGAAAAGCTTACTGAGGGTTGACTGGACACCGAAACCGATTGGCAAGTGGTATCAGTACACCCCAGTGCGTTAGAAGCGATAAGACAAACATTGTATGATCCGCTGTTAGTGAAGGGAAGCACGGCGTTTGTTGTTGAACCAACAACCACATCATCAATCAACCATTGATAGGCGTTGGCATTTGTTGACGTAGAGGTGAACGCTATGGTCGTTGGCAGGCTGCAAGAACTTTGTGCGCCGATCTGAAAATCAGCAACAGGGGCCGTGCTTGAAACAGTGATCATTTGCGGCATTTGAACCGAGGCGAAGCATCCATGTGCGTCTTCCACAGAAAGCACGGGCGTATACGTTCCGGGCTGGGTGTAACAGTGCGAAGGGTGTTGATTGGAGGCTACAGTTCCATCGCCAAAATCCCAACTCCATTCCACGATTGCCCCGGAACCCGGAACACTTGCGTCTGCGAACTGCGTGCAGAAAGGTAAACAGCCACCGGCATCAGTAACTTGGATGGCTGCCACCGGCTTGCTATAGACAGAGATATAGTTGTCGAATATAAATGTCCCAACGCCTGCCGAAGCGACACTGAAATCATAATCACCCGCTGTATTAAAAATCGCAACGTAAGGGTTGGCAGTTGATTGCAACACCGCGCCGGTTGGCCCTGTGATTGTCCAGCTGATCCCTGTCGCTGGCTGTCCTTCGCTGTTGAGCGCGTGTACGATAACCCCGTGTGGCGCACAGCCTGATGGCTGCTCACAAGACAGCGAAATTGCCTGCCCGCGTGCGGCAGTGGCCGCAAACAGACCAAGGACAAACAACAGAATATGGATACGAACGAAAAACAAATGCTATACACCCCGGATTTCTCGAGGTGGTATTTATACCCCGCATTTCTCGAATGGTTGCGGTTTTCAGCGAATAAATTATCCTTATCAAGCGGCCGTCGCCGTCACTGTAACTTTGTCCCCCTAAATTCACAAGTCATGAAGAATCGATACGCGCGCCGTTTTATCCACTACGTCCTCAACGGCTTGCTGATTTCTCTGCCCGTTTTCGGAACAGGGTATATTGTTTATCAGCTCTTTACTTTTCTCGACAGCATCGTTCCGCGCATCCTCTATACCGAGAATGAGCTTCTCACCAAAGGCGACCATTTTTCCGGTTGGGGAATCTTGATGCTGATTCTGGTGCTGTTCATTATGGGGTGGTTTGGTAGCATTTTCATTAATGACCGCATCAAAGGATTATTTACACGACTGTTGGATAAAATCCCCGGGGTTAACAACCTCTACAATGCTATATCTGATGTGCTCGGCGCGTTTGTCGGAAAGGAAAAGAAGTTCAATCAACCCGTATTAGTGAAAGTAAGCGAGAATATGGAACTGGAAATGATCGGCTTTATCACCGATACTGATTTATCCGAACTCGGCAATATTCAGGGGAAAGTCGCCGTGTATTTCCCCATGAGCTACAGTTTTTCCGGCCATATGATGATTGTTCCAATCAAGAACATCACGCGTATCGACAGAAACTCAGTGGATATCTTGAAATACACCATGAGTGGTGGTATTGTAGAATTGGATCACGACCATGAGGGGCCCGTACGTCGCTAATCTTCTCTTGCTCCACGTCATCGTGCTGGTATGGGGCCTGACGGGGATTTTAGGCAATGAGATTTCGCTGACGGCCGTTCCGCTGGTTTGGTGGCGCGTAGTTATTGCGGTGTTGACCATAGCGTTGATTGTTATTGTTCGAAGAGTAACCGTAGCAGCATCGTTTCTTGATCTCATGCGGTTTGCCGCTGTGGGCTTATTGACCGCCGCTCACTGGGTGTTCTTTTTTGCAGCAATCAAGTACTCGAAAATTTCCGTGGCACTGGTAGTCTTAAGTACTTCGGCGTTTTTTGTGTCTATCCTCGGGCCTCTCGTTAGGAGAGAACGCATTCAATGGTATGAAATGGGCTTGGGACTTGTCGTCATTGCCGGCCTTGCGCTCATTTTCAACTTTGAGTCGCAGTATGTGTTGGGGATAATCTTGGCGTTAGTTGCAGCTTTTCTGGCCTCCTTGTTTTCAACCTTGAACTCTCGCCTGGTAATTCGGCACGAGCCCACCCAAATCGCGTTTTGGGAAATGTTCTTTGCTGCGCTGGGTTTGTCCGTGTTCATGCTGGTTAATGGAGAATGGAGGGTGGTTGCTCACGGATTAAGTACAAATGATTTTCTAATGCTGCTCGTGTTGGGGATTCTGTGTACGGGCGTCGCATTTATTGTGAGCATAAGGGTGATGCGCGTGCTGAGCCCATTTACGTGTGCGCTCGCCATTAACCTTGAACCGGTTTACACCATTCTGATTGCGCTGTGGATGTATGGTGAGTCGGAATACATGAGTGGTCCATTCTATGCCGGCGCCGGCGTCATTCTCTCGACCCTCTTTATTGATGCCGCCATGAAACAGCGAGTCGCGAGAAAAGCGAGCGCTTAGCGATAAAGGTTGTGTTGTTCGATGTAATCAGCCACCGCGTCATCCACTAATTCGGCAATCGATGCACCGCGTTGAATTAGCGAACGAATTTCAGTCGCCGACACATCAATGTATTCACCAGGAATGAAGTGAACGCCCGCATGTTTGTTTGGCGTCGATGACTCGGCCTCGCCCGGTCTTCTCCCATAGACGAGTACAGGATAGTGTTGTAGAATCCACTCATGCTCGCGCCATTGATCAAACACCCGCCAGTTGTCTTCACCAATGATGAGGTGAAACGCATGCGCAAATTGAGTCGACAACAGTCGTAGGGTGTCGCAGGTGTAGTTGGGCTTGGGAAGCGGGAATTCAACGTCACACGCTTTGAGTTGAGCATTGTTCCTGCAAATCAATTGCACCATCTCGAGCCGCACGTTTTCGGGAGCAAGAACGTGATTGGTTTTAAATGGATTTTGCGGACTAACAACAAACCAGACTTCGTCGAGATGATGATGCGCGATGGCTGCTTGAGCGATGGCGAAGTGCCCGCGGTGCGGAGGGTTGAAGGAGCCGAAATAGAGTCCAACCTTCATGGTTGTTGTAAAAAATGACTTACGCGTTCCTCTGCTTCGCGAAGCGCGGTAGTCAAATCATCATTGATCACAACGGTATCGAATCGGGGCTCATATTCCATCTCGTGATGCGCTTTCGCCACGCGCTGTGCGATTTTTTCCGGTGTTTCGGTACTACGCGCCTCAAGGCGTTGCACGAGAGTATCAATGCTTGGTGGTTTTACAAATACCGCCAGCGCGCGTTCGCCCAGAATCTTTTTCAGGTTGAGTCCACCCACCACATCCAAATCGAAAATGACGTGCTCTCCCCTAGCCCATATGCGTTCAATCTCGCTTTTTAAAGTGCCGTAGTATTGACCCGTATACACCTCTTCCCATTCAATGAATTCACCATTGCGTGCGCGTTGAAGGAATTCATCAGCAGAGATGAAATAATAATCGACTCCATCTTTTTCATAATCACGCTTGGCCCTTGTGGTGGCCGAAACAGAGAACGCCAAGTGTAAGCCGGGCAGGCCCATGAGATGTCTGACGATGGTTGTTTTACCTGCGCCACTGGGAGCCGAGAATATGATGGCCTTGCCGTTGCTCATGAAGATGGTCGGCAAAGATACTTAGAGCACGTTATTGATTTGTTCTTTGATTTTTTCCAGCTCATCCTTCATGATGACAACTAAGCGCTGCATGTCGGCATCATTCGCCTTACTGCCAATCGTATTGATTTCACGCCCGATTTCCTGAGAGATGAATCCAAGTTTCTTTCCTTGTGAAGCCCCGCTGAGCTCGTCCGCGAAGTGACTGCAGTTGGTTTCCAACCGCTGATACTCCTCGCTGATATCAAGTCGCTCGAGGTAATAAATCAGCTCCTGTTCAAATCGGTTAGGGTCAATTTTATCAACGGGGATTAACTCCTCCAGGTTGTTGCGCAGCTTTTCACGCACACGCTGATTGCGCGCTTTGATGGGCTCCTGCAGCGCAAGTCGATTTTCTTCGATCAGCGCAATGCGTTGCTCAAATTCTTTTGTGAGTTTTTCACCCTCGAGCTGGCGATAGGTATCGAAGCGGTGAAACGCTTCTTTGATTAATGAAAAAAGCGCCGCCCATTCTTCTTCATCGAGTTCCGTGGATTCGGGTTTGAGCACATCCGGTATGCGCATGATGGCATTGAGGTAATCACCACCACTCACCCCCACCTCATCGCTGAAGGCTTTTAAATCGGCATAATAGGCCAACATCAACGGCTTATTGATCGCTACACGTTTCTCGGCCTCGAGGCTTTCGTAATAGACCAGCAAATCAGCTTTGCCGCGTTGAATATTTTCACTCAACCAGGAGCGCAACTCGAGTTCCTTTTCGCGGTATGCGCCCGGAATACGCATGTTTAAGTCGAGTTGCTTACTGTTGAGTGAACGTACTTCAACGGTAAACTTTTTATTTCCGATGGTGCTTTCGGTTTTACCGAAGCCGGTCATTGATCGTAGCATGGGCGTGTAGTTATAACGGCATGTTGCTATGCTTTTTCTTGGGCATGCTATCAACTTTATTTTCCAGCATGGCAAAAGCACGGATGAGTTTGATACGGGTTTGTGAGGGAAGAATAACCTCATCCACATAGCCGCGTTGCGCTGCGCTATAGGGATTGGCAAAAAGCTCAGCGTATTCGGCTTCTTTTTCTTTCCACTTTTGATCAGGATTCGAAGCCTCAGAAATTTCTTTTTTGAAAATGATTTCAGCCGCTCCTTTCGCGCCCATGACCGCAATTTCTGCAGTGGGCCATGCATAGTTCATGTCAGCACCAATGTGCTTGGAGTTCATCACGTCGTAAGCACCACCGTAGGCTTTGCGCGTGATTACGGTGACACGTGGAACAGTAGCCTCGCTGAAGGCATAGAGTAGTTTGGCACCGTTGGAAATGATTCCGTTCCATTCCTGATCTGTGCCCGGCAAGAAACCGGGTACATCTTCAAACACGAGCAGCGGAATATTGAAAGCATCGCAGAAACGTACGAAGCGCGCACCTTTTGTGGAAGATTTTATATCAAGCACACCCGCTAAAAACGCAGGCTGATTGGCCACGATGCCAATACTTTTTCCGGCAATGCGCGCAAATCCAACAATGATATTTTCGGCGTAATCCTTATGCACCTCCATCCATGAACCATCATCAATCACTTGAGAAATGACCTCATGCATGTCATAGGGTTGATTCGGATTATCCGGAATAATGGTATCAAGCGACGGGCGAAGCTCATTGCCTGCAGAATAGGCTTGTTGTGGTGCTTCGTCTTCGCAGTTTTGAGGAATGTAAGCAAGCAATTCGCGAATCATCTTCAAACACGCCACATCATTCTCTGCTTTAAAATGCGTAACACCACTTTTGGAAGCGTGTGTGTTGGCACCTCCGAGCTCTTCACTGGTAACCTCCTCGTGTGTTACGGTCTTCACTACGTTGGGTCCGGTAACAAACATGTAGCTGGTGTTTTCAACCATCAAAATGAAATCGGTGAGCGCAGGAGAATAAACAGCACCTCCCGCACAAGGCCCCATGATAGCACTGATTTGCGGCACAACACCACTTGCTCTGGTGTTTCGGTAGAAAATATCAGCGTATGCTCCGAGCGAAACAACACCCTCCTGTATGCGTGCACCACCGCTATCGTTTAATCCGATAACCGGCGCTCCGTTTTGCATAGCCAAGTCCATGATGCGGCAGATTTTTTCGGCGTGTGCCTCTGCGAGCGAACCACCCATCACTGTGAAGTCCTGGGAGAATACGTAGACTAAGCGGCCGTTAACGGTTCCATAACCCGTAACCACACCGTCGCCGGGATAAACCTCCTTATCCAAACCAAAGTTTGTGGAGCGGTGTGTGACGAGCATGCCTAATTCTTCGAATGACCCGTCATCCAACAAAAAATGAACACGCTCACGTGCTGTGAGTTTGCCTTTTTTGTGCTGGGATTCTATACGCTTGGCACCACCACCCAATTGTGCGGCGGCGATTTTCTCTGCTAAAAGGGTTTGTTTATCCGACATGTTGAAAGTTATCTGCGCACAAATGTAGTCGGACAGCCGCCTTTCAAAGGCCCAACATTACGGTTCTTATTTACCGGGAATGGCATCCAATAGTTTCCGGGTATATTCTGACGTGGGTTGAGTGTACACTTGATTGGCGTCACCAATCTCCTCTATCTTACCCTTTCTCATTACCATGATGCGGTCACTCATGTATTGAACCACACGCAAGTCGTGCGATATAAACAGATAGGTCAGGTTAAATTCTGCCTTTAAATCGTTGAGCAAATTCAGCACTTGTGCTTGCACCGAAACATCTAATGCGGACACGCTTTCGTCGCAAATAATGAATGAGGGCCTGCATGCGAGCGCTCTTGCAATGACGATGCGTTGTCGCTGGCCACCGCTGAATTCATGAGGATACCGTGCGAAATGTTCACCAGACAACCCCACCTTTTCCAGCAAGGCAATAGCCATGGATTTTCGCTCAGCATCGTTGTTTCCAATTCCATGCACCAGCATGGGTTCTGTAATCGCAGTGCCGATGGTGTGCTTAGGGTTTAGCGCCGAATAGGGGTCCTGGAAAATGATTTGAATATCTTTTCTCAGCGCACGCAATTCGCTGCGCGAAACGCCGGCTAATGATGTCAAACCACGCTCTTGAAAGTGGTATTCAATCTTTCCTGAAGTAGAGGGAATTAAGCCCAGCAGCATGCGGCTCAACGTTGTTTTGCCGCAACCGCTTTCACCCACTAACCCAAGAGTTTCTCCACGGTTTATCGTGAAGGAGACATCATCAACCGCAACAACGGGCGCGCTTTTACGCTTGAATAGACCACCACTCACATAATGCTTGCAGAGAGATTGCACCATCAGAAAAACTTCGCTATCAGAAACAGAGTCACTGCGCAAGCGGCGCGCCGGTGTTTCGCCTGACTCAAAGTCGGCAACCGTCAGCAGACGAAAAGCCTTTTGTTTTGCATCCGGCCTGCACTGCAGTAGACCGCGTGTGTACGGATCACGGGGATGCTCCAGCACGTCTTTCACCGAGCCTTGCTCGATGATCTTGCCGCGCTTCATCACAAGCACGTTGTCGGCTATTTCTTCCACCACCCCAAGATCGTGCGTTATGAAGATCATGCTCATGCCGCGTTTTTCCTGAATGGATTTCAGCAACAACAGAATTTCACGTTGCACTGTCACATCCAGCGCTGTAGTTGGCTCATCGGCGATGAGTAGCAACGGCTCACACGCAATGGCCAGCGCGATCATGACCCGCTGGCGTTGCCCTCCACTGAGTTGATGCGGGTATTGATCAAGCATCACTTCGGCTCGCGGCAGTTTCACCTCATGGAACAATTCGAGTGTTCGCGCACGCGCTTTTTCACGTGAAAAGCGCATGTGTTTTTGAAGCACCTCGGCGACCTGAGAACCACAGGTCATTACCGGGTTTAACGAGGTCATTGGCTCCTGAAAAATCATCGCGATTTTTCGACCACGCAAGGCCTTCAAATCGGGATGTCCCGGCGGGATGTCTGCGTTGGTGTTTTTCGAAGAAAGAATGTCTGAATGAAAATGAAAAGATCCGGAAGTGAAAATGGTTTTTGTGGGATGAAGCAGCGCCATTAGACTCAAGGACGACACCGACTTTCCGCTTCCGGATTCCCCAACGATCGCCAATGTCTTGCCGCGCTCAACTCGGAATGAACTCCCTACAACGGCTTGCTTCACCAAGCCATCACGCTCGAAGGCAATACCGAGATTGGTCACAGAAACAAGCTCGTTGCCACTCATGGATTCGACTCATTAAACACCAACCGAATGCAAGACCTGTTTTCCTTGCCTTTTCCGGACGACAGCGCAACGGTGACAAAACGCCCCTGATCAGTCATTCCGCGCCATTGCAGAAGATCGCCCATGGTCTTTCCCGAACCGTATCGCTGATTGTAGTAGTTGGCAAAATCTTGCGTCAGGTGATGCTTTAATTCATCAGTTGCCGGATAGACATCGAGATGAATATTGTTGAGCCCTGCGTCATTGAAGCTATATGAAATCTCGTACCAAGACGAATCAATTTCATTGGGTTCGAAGCGATAGATCAATTCGTCAGGCATACTGTAGACGGAGGTTGCCGCTTCATTGCGCTTAATGGACTTTGGTTTGTCTCCAATGCGAATACCGCGAAAGTCGCCGCCACGCTCGGGCATAAGAATGGTCTCGGCGTTTACAGGAGCCTGTGCTGACTGGCACGCTGAAAACACAACGCTAATCATGAATGCAGAAAAGATAACACCAAGTGAGCGGGGCGACATAATTCAAAAATGATGGAATAATCCTTTCCTTCCGGCGCGCTGCATGAAATCAATCACCCACCGCGTGTTAATAGCGCGCTGCACAATATTTATCACATAAGCGGGTTCAAAGGGAGCAAATCCGCAGCTATGAAAACCAAAATCATCCTCACAGCTGCTACCCTCTCTGTACTGTGTGTCTTCTATTCGAATCAATTGTTACAAGCGGTTGAGTCGAACAGCGCATCAACGGATGCGCCCGCAACGAGTGCTGTTTCAAACGTGTTGGCGGTGAATGAAAACTCCGCGAATAATCCGTCGTCGCCGCTTAGAACAGGCACGATGAAGTCAGTTTACAATCGTTTCGTGATCGATAACGCGCGGCAGTCTGAAGTGATTGGCCGCAAGGGCACGAAGCTGGTTTTTCCCCCGGGTGCTTTCGTGGATTTAGAGGGTAATCCCGTGGACGGAACCTTGGAAATCGTAATGAAAGAATGTTATGATCTCGATGAGATTTTAGCAGAGAAGCTATCCACCACAAGCGGAAATCAAATCATCGAAACCGCAGGCATGGTGCATATTGAGGCCAGACAAGGCAATCGTGAACTACGTTTGAAGGAAGACGAGCAATACACCATCTACTTCCCCACAAAAGGCGCGCAGAGTGAGGGTTTTCAATTATTCTATGGCAATGCCACAGCCGAAGGAATTATCGATTGGACGCCCGCTTTAACGTCATCCACAACCCAAGCTTCAACAACGCGCGCTGAGCAAACAACGTCGATTCAGTCCGACTGTTTCATTCAAATTTGTGAGAGTGAGTTTCGCCGCCGCACGCAAATCGGTGAAATGGACTATTTCAATTGGCAGTTGCAGGACGGTCAAACACTCAACCAATGGTTTGTATCGAACTTTAACCCTGACGCGTCCATGGTGGATGAATTTTGCAGTGAAAAGTTGATTTCGCGCATCGCCTTTCATGTCAATTCCGACGGTAGTTTTAAAGACTATTACATCGCGCATGAATCACAGCCGGCTTATGATCGGGTAATTGCTGAGTTTTTGGCGACCATGCCACCGCTCGATTTGAGTAAGGTGATGCCGGTGTATTCAAGTGATCACCTGTGTGTGTTAGCGTTTGGCCATCAACAAGGTTCTACGAGTGATGAATTCATCAAACGCTTTGTGAAACGCTATGATTCAAAATCAGCTGAAACACCTATGACCGAAGTGGCAGCGTCAGATTTGGATTATTACATGTTTGCGAGCACTGAGCTGGGTTGGCTGAATTGTGATCGTTTTGTAAGTGAGGAAGCTCCATTGGTAGAGTTTCGTGTAAAGGCAAAAACATCATCGGGCGCATCGGTATCGATGGTATTCGAAGATCGGAAAAGCATTGTTCGCGGGGTTCCCTTTGGTGATGAATTCGTGTTTAGCGGCGTACCGGAAGGTCAGGAAATACGCCTTCTTGCGGTGGACAACAACGGAGGGAGTCCGGTGATGCAAGAGGCGCGAACGGTTACTTCAAAGAAGCCGTTTACCATGAATGCATATGAACCTATGACGCTCGCTAAATTGGATGCGGCAATGTGTTGGAAATAGCTGCGACATAGTGCTTGATGTGCCTGTGGGAAGTATTTTCGCACCCAAAATAATTTCACATGCAAATCGATCACATGCTCAAAACGCTGGGTTTACAGCAGGAAAATCCGGGAACAAGCACCGGACGCGAATTCTTCGGTTCAGGCGCTTCCATTGCGTCTCATTCTCCTGCTGACGGCAAATTGATTGGTAACATTAGCACCACGACAGCGACAGATTATGATCGCGTTGTGAAGACCGCACAAGAAGCTTATCTGACCTGGCGTATGATGCCCGCCCCTAAGCGTGGTGAGATTGTTCGGCAGTATGGCGACAAGCTTCGTGCGAAGAAACAGGAGTTGGGTCAGTTGGTATCTTATGAGATGGGAAAATCACTTCAGGAAGGCCTGGGCGAGGTTCAGGAGATGATCGATATCTGTGATTTCGCGGTAGGCTTGTCTCGCCAACTCTATGGGTTGACGATGCACAGCGAACGTCCGGGCCACCGCATGTATGAGCAATGGCATCCGCTGGGAATTGTTGGAATCATTTCTGCCTTCAATTTCCCTGTTGCGGTATGGAGCTGGAACAGCGCGCTGGCTTGGGTTTGCGGCAATGTGTGCATCTGGAAGGGAAGTGAAAAGACGCCGCTTTGCGCGATTGCATGTCAGCATATCTGGAATGAAGTGGCGACAGAAAACAACCTGCCTGAGGGTATATCATCCATCATTACCGGCGATGTAAAGGTGGGCACTATGCTCACGGAGGACAAGCGAGTTCCACTTATTTCAGCTACAGGAAGCACCCGCATGGGCCGTATTGTAGGCGCTAAAGTCGCAGAACGTTTCGGTAAGAGTCTTTTGGAGCTTGGTGGCAATAACGCCATTATCGTCACGCCAAATGCCGACTTGAAGATGACCATTATTGGAGCTGTATTTGGCGCTTGTGGTACAGCCGGACAGCGCTGCACAACGACACGCCGCTTAATCATCCACGAGAGTATTTTCAACGAAGTGACGGAGAAATTGGTTCAAGCCTACGGTCAATTACGAATCGGCAATCCGCTTGATCAAAATAATCACGTTGGACCTTTGATTGACACGGCTGCGGTGGAAATGTATAGCGCTTCAATCGAAGCTGCGAAGGAGCAGGGCGGAAAGGTGTTGGTAGAGGGCGGTGTACTTACAGGCGCCGGTTATGAAAGTGGTTGCTATGTGAAGCCCTGCATCATCGAGGTAAAGGATTCGAGCCTACCGATTGTTCAGCACGAAACGTTTGCGCCGATTTTGTACGTAATGAAATACAAGGACTTGTCTGAAGCAGTGGCTATGCAGAATGGTGTTGTTCAAGGTTTGAGCAGTAGCATTATGACCACGAACATGCGAGAAGCGGAATACTTCCTTTCGGTGGAAGGAAGTGACTGTGGAATTGCCAATGTGAACATTGGTACCAGTGGTGCGGAAATTGGCGGTGCTTTCGGTGGTGAAAAGGAAACCGGTGGCGGCCGTGAATCCGGTTCTGACAGTTGGAAGAGCTACATGCGCCGCCAAACAAACACGATCAATTACAGCACACACCTTCCCTTGGCTCAGGGAATCAAGTTTGATTTGTAAGAATCCGGGAAATACAACAAAAAAGGGGCTTTTGGCCCCTTTTTTTATCTTCCTAAGTACATCAGCAAAATGGAAATATCCGCCGGGTTTACACCGCTAATCCTGGATGCCTGTCCTAGCGTTTCAGGCTGAATGGCGATAAGTTTCTGCCTTGCCTCTGTGCTGATGTTCGTGACTTTAGAGAAATCGAAGTTGAGAGGGAACCGTATGTGTTCCAATCGCAGAAGTTTTTCGGCCATATCGCGCTCTTTGGCAAGGTAACCACTGTATTTGAGTTCAATTTCGGCCTGTTCAAGGATTTCGTCACGAATTTCCCCAGTGTTTTCAACGCATTCAAGGATGGATGGATATAGGGGGGTAAAATCCGACAATCGGAGTTCCGGACGACTGAGTATACTCGACAGCTTGAGTTTTTGCGTTATTGGGGCGCTATTGCGTTTTTCAAGGGTCCCAGCGACTGTTTCCGGGTCGATGGAGAGCTTTTCGATGTGTTTAAGCAGAAGTTTCTTCCCAGCCAGCTTTTGTTCCACGTGAAAAACACGATCCTCTTTTGCCAATCCAATTGCTGCGGCGCGAGGCGTTAGCCGCTCGTCAGCGTTGTCTTGTCGAAGGAGTGTGCGGAATTCTGCCCTGCTGGTGAACATACGATAGGGTTCATCTGTGGATTTCGTGATGAGATCATCGATGAGCACGCCGATGTAGGCCTCATCGCGATTGAGCACAAATGGATCTTTCTCCTGTAGACGCAGGGCAGCGTTAATGCCGGCCATGAGGCCTTGACAAGCGGCTTCTTCGTAGCCTGTTGTACCATTGATTTGTCCGGCAAGGAAGAGACCGGGAATAACCTTCGATTCTAGGGTGTGTTTGAGTTGATCCGGAGGGAAATAGTCGTATTCGATGGCGTATCCTGGCCGAAACATTTTGGCCTGTTCAAAACCGGGAATTTCTCGCAATGCTCGCATCTGCACATCTTCCGGAAGGCTTGTCGAGAAGCCATTTACGTAAATTTCAATGGTATTCCAACCCTCGGGCTCAACGAAAATCTGATGCCTGTCTTTATCTGCGAATCGCGTGATTTTATCTTCAATGGAGGGGCAATAGCGTGGACCAACACCCTGAATTCTCCCGCTGAACATAGGGCTTTGCTCGAAACCCGTTGCCAGTATGTCGTGAACAGTGCTGTTGGTGTAGGTAATCCAGCAGCAGCGTTGATGCGTCAATGGTTTTATGCCAGGGAGATAACTGAATTTTGCGGGTTCTGAATCACCGGGTTGCTCTTCCATTTTGGTATAATCCAGTGATCTTCCGTCGATGCGTGGCGGTGTTCCGGTTTTCATGCGCCCGCTGCGCATACCAAGGGAATTGAGCTGCTCTGTCAAGCCCTCAGCGCCTTTCTCCCCCATTCTACCACCGCCGAATTGCTTTTCTCCAATGTGAATGACCCCGTTGAGAAAAGTTCCGCTGGTTACAATGACCGATCTGCAGTGGAAGCGGATGCCCATACCCGTAATTACCCCCGTGATTTCATTGTTTTCAAAAACAATCTCCTTCACCATGTCCTGCCAGAAATCCACGAGTGGCGTGGCTTCGAGCATGTTTCGCCATTCTTCTGCAAAGCGCATCCGGTCGTTCTGTGTACGCGGACTCCACATGGCCGGCCCTTTAGATTTGTTGAGCATGCGGAACTGAATGGCGGATTTGTCGGATACGATGCCGGAATAGCCTCCGAGCGCATCAATCTCTCGGACGATTTGACCTTTAGCGATGCCACCCATTGCGGGGTTACAGCTCATCTGACCAATCTTATTCATGTCCATGGTTATCAATAAAGTACGCGCGCCGAGATTCGCTGCCGCGGCTGCCGCTTCGTTACCCGCATGACCGGCGCCAACAACAATAATATCGTAGTGATTTGTCATAGATTTTTTCGTTTCACGTGGAACCTTGAGTTATAGAAAATCAGAAAGCTTTTTAAGATAGAATGTTTCCTTTTGGCGCATCGTTTGGATCTCCAATTTTTGCTTGTCTTTGTAGCCGCAAAGATGCATAATACCATGAATGATAACAAGATATGTTTCATTTTGAAGCAGGGTAGAATTTTTGTGAGCATTATCTTTTACCCTGTCAAGGCTTATGTAAAGATCCCCTGAGACAATCCTATCATTGGAAAAATCGAACGTGATGATATCGGTGTAATAATCGTGTTGAAGATGTTCACGGTTCATCTCCAGCAAATGGTTGTCGGAGCAAAAAATGATGTTGATTTCGCCCGGTTGTTTGGATTCAGCTTCAATTGAAGCCTTTATCCAGCGTTTTAAAGCGTTTTTGTGCTTCAAGTCGAGCCGAACATCAATGGTGTGAAAGAAAATCGCCATAGGGCCGCGAAAATACGTTTTTAAAGGAATCAACAAGATATTAACACGCGGAGAGGGCTTGAAAAGAGGTTTTTTTCAGCGATAAATAGTGAAGCATTGCGGGCGTGATTATTTTCACCGCCATGAAAAATATTGCTGTACTCGTTGACTATACTGAAGGCTGCAAGCTTGCGCTTCAACAAACGCGCGTCTTAGCGGAATTGGCCGGCTCGCATGTGCATGTGTTGAATGTCACTTCGAATGATATTTCAGACGAAGAGCACGCCCGTTTGGCGGCTTTTTCTGTGGAACAGCTTGGCACATCTATTCCAATGTCAACACGTTTGGCAGACGGTCGTTTGATGACGGCGCTCACCGAAACGCTTGAGGAAATGAACCCCGACCTGATTGTCTTATGTACGCATGGGGTGAAGGGAATTGTACAGCACTTATTTGGAGCGCGAATTCTGGCGCTAGTACAGTCGCTGGACAAGTCGTTTTTGGTAGTGCACGAGAACACGGCAGTTCGCGAAGAAGGTTTTGCGAAAATCTTATTCCCGGCAACGCACAGCAGCGTAGCGAGCGTCCTTATTCATCAAGTAATGACGTTGGCCGCAGAATGTGATAGCGAAGTTGTGTTCTATGAGATCGACAAATACGTCGGTGATGTCGAAGGAGATATTCAAAAGAACTTTGATGCAGCCAAGAAGATTTTTAAAGCAAAGGGAATACGCTTTAGTCATGTCAAAGAAGAGGTCAATAACCACTCGATGGGATATGCCCGTCAAACACTGGCCTATGCTGCCGAAAACAGCATTGGGTTAATCGCTACGCCATCCGAAGTTGTGGACAATGGATTCTTGATGATGAAGTCGGATAAAGAAATGTTGCTGACCAATAGCCAGGGTATTCCTATTCTGGCTTGCGGCTAAATTAGGCTGTTGCTTTTTCGAGTACAGCAAAATCCAGGATAACCACGCGGCCATTGTCTTCAAATGCACACGCGTCGGCTAACTTTTTCATGAGAAAAACACCGCGACCGTGCGGTTTTTCGATGTTTTCCGGAGCCGTAGGGTCTGGAAGATTGTCGTAGTCAAAGCCGGCGCCTTCGTCTTCAATTTGAAAACGCATCATGTTGTTGTTGATGCTGAAGTGAATCTGCACTTGCTTGCCGGGATCGAGCTTATTACCGTGAACGATGGCGTTGTTCACCGCTTCAGTCATAGCAATCAATAATTCGCCGTAATAGTCTTCTTTCACGTGGAACTCAGCGCATACATCATCGATGAGTTGCTCAGCGACGTGAATATTTTCAAGTACGGATGGAAACTGAAGGGTTCTGTTGGTTGAAGCCATAATGCAATTATTGGTCGCCTAATTTATTGAAATACGAATTTACCTTTTCCTTGTAATAGGGCTTCATAGAAGGCGGAACAGTTTTCAACAACTCCGTTTCCTGTTGCTTTTTACGCAAGTACTCCTCGTACTTCATCGGATTGGACGTCGGATAATCGCGAGCCTCGTTGCTTTTGCGCTCATTATCGCGATCACGAATACGCTCGGCTTCTTCGGCTTTCAGCAAGCGAATTTCGATATCACGCTGTCGGCGCATGGTTTCTTCGCTGACGCGATTATTGACGATATCCTTCTGCAGTTGCTCCATCTCTTTAGCAATCTGCTTCAATTCATTTCCATTACCGCTGCCATCCTGATTTAATTCAGCAGCCTTTTCTTCAACAGCCTTGCGAATGGCCGCTTGTTTGGCTGCCATTTCAGCAAGTTGCTTGCTCATTTGTTGGCCACCGGAGTTGTTCTTTCCCTGATTTTTCCCCTGCTTTTTCATTTCATCTAACTGCTTGGAAAGGCCTTCCTGCATTTTTTTGAGTTGTCCCGCGCTGGGCTTCGGCTTACTTCCGCTGCCACCGGGTTTATTGCAACTACCGCTGCCGGGTTTGCTATTGGCAGATTGCTGTTGCATTTGTTTCAACGCTTCATCCAACATCAGAGCAAGATTGTTGAAGCTTGTCATCACATACTGCTGAGAAGCGGCTACTTGAGGCGTTTGACGCTCCGGAATAAACTCCAGCGCTTTCTCCATGTTCTCGTTGACCAGGTTGATTTCGCGATTGACAGCGGCGCTGACTTGCGGCACGCGTTTGCTCAATGCAAAGAGCGAGTCTTCGACCATCTTGGCGTCATCTTTCAATTTGCGTTGTGTTTGACCAAGTTTGTTGTAATTCGGATCTTTTGTATCAATAGCAGCGAAGTTGTTCATGAGCGCTTCCTGATCGAAGCTGAGCGTAATGATGTTTTCCAGCAGCGCCCTCAATGACTCCATGTTTTCTTCTTGCTGTTCTTGCTCTTGCGCATTCATGGCCATGTCCATTTGTGAGGCCATATCCTTCATTTTTTTGGCTGCGCTTTTCTGTGATTTCGATGCGCTGCTCTTCTTGCTCTTGCTCAACTCTTCGCTGCTCTTTTTCTGATCCTGTTCAATCTCTTGCTCCTGGCTATCAGTGTCAGGCATGCCATTAGGATTCTCCAGCTCTTCATTCATTTTCTTCAACTCGTCCATTTCTTTCTGGAGCTCTTCAAACGCTTTGTTTAGGGAATCTTGTTTGGATTTTAATTCATCGCTATTGGCATCTTTTTGTTCGCTCTCGTTGGCAAGCTTTTCCTGTTCCTCAGAGAGTTTTTCAAGCTTTTCAATGGTTTTTTCCATCTTTTGTTCAAACTCCAATTGCTTGAACTGTTCAAGCGCACGATCAAGTTCCTTTTCAAGATCCTCGTTCGTTAGATCCATTTTATCAAGCTCTTGCTGGATTTCCTCTTTGTTGAGCTCTTCCATCAACCGCTGCATTTCTTCCATGAGTTTTTGCAACTCAGGCGTCATCACTTGTTCCATCAACTCTTCCAGCTGCTTTTGTTTTTCCTGCAGTTTTTCATTGGGTTGATTGAATTCGTTTTCTTGCTTGTTCTTTTCCTGATTTTCCTTTTGAATTTCTTCGACTTGCTTTTGCAACTCTTGCTGGCGTTTCATCAACTCTTCCAATTTCTTTTTATCCTGCCAGTTCATTTCCTTCTTATCCAACAGTTGGCGTTGCAATTCTTCGAGTTGTTTTTCAAGTTCTTTCGCGTCTTTAATGCTTTCTTCAAGCTTGTCTTTGATGTCTTCGTTTTTCTGCTCGATGTTTTCTTCGAGTTCTGCTGCTGTAGGTACCTGATATTCGCGTTCACCCGTTGTAGCCGACTTCGAACCATTGAATCCATCGTTATCCCACACCTCGAAGTAGTAAGAGAAAATGTCGCCCGGTTTAATGCCTAGTCCGCCTAAATCCCAACTATGGAAGAACACGTCATCGGTGGCCTCTGTATTCAAGGGAAGCTCGACGGTTTGCACTTGCTCTTGAACAGGTTCGCCGTCGCGCTTGGCTAGGCGATAATTGAAAGTAAGTCGCTTGAAGCCGTAGTCGTCCTTCACTTCACCGGTGAAATACACCCACTTGAAGGAGGCGCTGTCTTTTTCCTCTTGCATCGAAATCATCGGATGCAAGTCCGGTACAACCTGAATGCGATAACTCAAGCTGTCTCCCAGTGGAATGAATTGATTGGAAGTTTGAACCGAATAGGCAATCGAATTGACCGCAGTTTGTTTAAACGAAGCGCGATCATTTCCGGATGGAAGCGTGTAGGTGCTGTCGCCGAAGCTGACCAGTAAGCAATCGTTGTTTTCGGTATTGAAATTCCATTGGATGCGTGTTCCTTGTGGAACAACGATATCGCCGGTGTTGTCGATGGTTTCCGCTGTGCGCTTTAAGTAGCCGGGATAATTGAGTTCAATGGAAAAGTCGAGTAGGCGAGGAGTTGGAATAACTTTCAGTGCATACTGGTCGGAATAAAAACCACTGGCGTTAAAGGCAAAATTCAAGTCTTCCTGCACGTTTTTAAACGTGTAATGAAAGTTGATGGTGTTGTCTTTTTCGAGTTGAAATTGTTGTCCGCCTAACACCACATACACCTTCTCGGGAATTTCATTTCCGGCGAGCTCAATGTTCACCGTGTAATCCTCGTTTTCAGGCGTGGTCAGGTTTTCATTGGTCACGCGAATTTGAAACGGTGCCTCTTCAGCAATGATTTGTCCGTGCTTAATCAATCGTTCTGTAGGCTTGGTCAGGATGCTGGGAGCAGCAAATAACAGCACGACAATTACTCCAACCGGGGGCAACACCCAACGCAAGTATTTTCTGTTTTCACGAAAATCTACAGCGCTGCTGAAAGGAACCGGACGCAACTCGCCAATTTTTTGAGCGATGCTTGCTTCAATGAGGGAGTTATCGGTTGATGAAGACATGCTTTTCAATTGCAGCATGTTCAGCAGTTTGTCTTGCACATGCGGAAAGTGCTTACCAATGATTTCTGCGGCTTGTTCGTGCGAAATGACTTTTCCCATGCGAAACAACTTCAGCGTAGGAACAACAAAGAATCGGGCAACCACAGCAGAAACACCCACGATAAACGACCAGAAAAGCAACGTTCGTACTGTAACGTTGAACCTTCCGAAATACTCTGCCAGCGTGATGAGCAGGTATGTAAACAGAATGATCGCCAGACAGTACATAGCCCCGCGAATCATCTGATTTTTATAATACTTGCGGATGAAAACATCCAGTCGCGAAATCAGGCTGTTGTATTCTCCGGTGATGTTATTCATAGGTTGAAGGCACGCACATGGCGCGTGGCTTCAAAAATAACGCACTGCAGTGCATTTAGCATGCAACAGTCGAGGGTTGGAGAAAATTAACGAAATAGGACCGCAGTTACTTGAACTCTGAATAGTTCCATATGCCAATCATCTGCTCGCGGATGAACTTACGCGCCCGATCATAAACGTCATCCTGACTAGCATACCACACGGTTTTGTTGAGGTTCGACTCCGCTTTGTGTTTGCCCAGTTTGACAATCTCAATACCGTGAACGGGAGCCTCGGTGCGCTCCAGCAAGTCGATATGATCAAGTGATTCTTGTTTGTCGCGATACGTCGAACCATCACGAACGATGCAGGCTTTTCTCATGACTTGATGAATCGAATGGTGTGATTGCCCTGCCGCGCGAAGTAGATACCACTTTCCAAAAAACACAGGTTGAGTGTCATTGTCGAAGAAGGTTTAGCGCACGAATAAACTTCTCGACCTGTTGCATCACGAATGTTAAGTGCATCATTGGAAAGGTGCGAGAATGATGCGTTTTGCGCCACAGGGTTAGGATAGATTTCAAAACCGTGCGTTGTAATTTCTCTTACGCTGTTCACGATGGTGAGCACCTCACTGGTGATGTCGCAACCATAATCCGTGGTTACCTCTACCGCGTAATTGCCCGGCTCGTTCATCATGAGGTATGCGCTGTTCGCCCCATCCAGTGGTATGCCGTTGAAAATCCATTGATAGGAGTCGAAGGTATCATCCACATACAATTCGCCGGCGAGTTCGTCATAGGTGATGGCCAACGGCGCGCAGTAAACAACGCTATTGGTTGTCGCTGCGCACCCAAAATCATTGGTGATTTCAGCGTAGTAAACACCGCTTTCCAATAACGTCACCGGTGTGCCGGATAGGTTGGCGGGCATGTCGTTTTGCAACCAGAAAACGGTTTGCGGATTCAGCTCTCCAATGGAAGCCACATCACCATTAAGAACGAGCAGCGTATCGGGCAGAGCAAATACACTAACGGTAATCGAGTCGTTGAGGGAAGAAGTGGCGTTCCAATTGAACCAAAGTCCACCAGTTGTTCCATTGCCCGCGTCAAATGAGGGTGTTCCTGCTGCAGCTGTTATGGTAACAGAGCCCAGGTCATCGTCTTGCGAGATATCGTCGTCGTCAAAGAACTGAAGGGTGTATGGTGGATTGTTCACACTTAATCCATCGAGTTGCCAGGAGGCGTTAGGGTTGTTGTCAATGGTCGGGGACGTGTAAATGACGCCGTCGGCATCCGATAGCACGAAGTATGGATCTGCTTCACTGATAAGGTCATCAAAGTCGCCTGACCAATTGCCATTCACACCGTTGAGCTGAACTGTTTGCAGATTGAGGGTGTAGATGGTTGTTGTCAAGGCCGCTGTGTAATTACCCGGCTGCGTGTAGGCCGCTGTTTGCGGAACAGCGCCTTCGGCCGTGTTTCCATTGCCAAAATCCCAGAAATAACCGGTGGAGTCCGGCGCGGGCGCTTGCACTAAGGCGTTGTAGTTAACGTAGACTTCCCCGCAACCGGCATTGTTGTCGAATGCAAACGAGTTGGCGTTTCCGGAACCCGGAATTACAGTGATGTTTGTAGAAAAGGATTGTGGTTGACTTGCCTCGAATCCAAGCAGCTCGAGCAACACATTGGCGTTTATGAAGATGGTAAATGTTCCGGGAATTACCGGCGTGCCGCAGAGTGTTGCGCATCCGAAATTTTCTCCGGCAGAAGGAAGAAAAGTGTCGTCATCGTTATTGAATGTAAGTTCCATCCCATAAGGCAATCCGCTTATTGAAGTGACATCTACCTCAAGAAGCGTGGCGTTAATTCCGGAGCCCGGATCATTCACGTTTGCCGGCAGATAGAACGTGATTTGCTGGCTGTAATACTCACCAACCGTTGCGTCTGGAGGAACTATCGGGCACATCGTCGGAAAGCCGTCTGTGCTTATACAGGAGGAATCGGGTGTGCAAGATTCACACTGAGCAATTGTGTGCGCACAAGCAAGAAGACAAGCGATAAGTCCAATGGCTGTTTTCATGACCGGAAATTTGTTCGAATATAATTCCAATAAGATATTCCTATGGGGAATAAGACTTTGACCGTGGCGCGAATTAAGTTTGCATCATGAATCACACCCGCACCCATTTCGAGCAGGCGCTGCAATTGTTGCAGCAACTCATAAGCGATGATGTTTTCGCCGCGAGTGTTGAGCGCGCCGGAGGCGTGATGAGTGATGCAGTGAATGCCGGCAACAAGATTATCTCCTGTGGTAACGGGGGCAGTATGTGCGATGCCATGCATTTTGCCGAAGAACTAACAGGCCGCTATCGCGATAATCGCGCACCTATTGCTGCTATAAGCATTAGCGACCCCTCGCATCTTACTTGCGTCGGAAATGATTACGGCTTTGATCACGTGTTTTCGCGATTTGTGCAAGGCGTCGGTCGCGAAGGTGATGTGTTGTTGGCCATCAGCACCAGTGGCAACTCCGCGAATGTGCTGGAGGCTGCCAAAGTCGCAAAGGCTTTGGGGATACAGGTTGTGGCGTTGACAGGAAAGGATGGCGGAGCATTGGCATCCTTGTGTGATGTCGAGGTCAGAGTTCCCTGGATGGGCTATGCTGATCGTATTCAGGAAGTACACATCAAGGTTATTCATGCTTTGATTGATTATATCGAGCGACACACTTCGTAGTTCGCTTTTCCAACAAGTCTAACTTTTTAAACTATCGTTTGATGCTGATCAAAACGTTTGGCAGCGCCGTATTCGGCGTGAATGCCGCTACCATTACCATTGAAGCGCATGTTGACCGCGGCGCCCACCTGGCAATTGTCGGTTTGCCTGATTCGGCGATTAAAGAGGCACAACAGCGTATCCGCGCGGCATTGAGCAACAGCGGCTATGATCTTCCCATTCGCAACATCACCATCAACATGGCGCCCGCCGACCTTCGCAAGGAGGGCACCGCATACGATTTGCCGCTGGCCATTGCGCTTCTGTCAGCGACCGGCGCTTTCGAGTCAGAGTTGTTGGAGCACTACATCATCATGGGTGAGTTGTCGCTGGATGGTAGCTTGCGCCCAATACGTGGTGTCTTACCGATTGCGATACAAGCTCAAAAGGAGGGGTTTAAGGGGATGATTGTCCCCAAACACAATGCGCGCGAGGCGGGAATAGTAGAGGGGTTTGAGGTCTTTGGCGTTGAACACATTCAAGACGTGATTGATTTTTTTAAAGGGCTATCTACACCGGAGCGCGTGGTGGTCAGCCCGCAGGAAGCTTTCGGTTTAGCGGGTCTTCAGCATGCGGTCGATTTTACAGATGTGAAGGGTCAGGAGAATATCAAACGCGCGTTTGAAATTGCTGCAGCGGGCGGACACAACGTCATTCTGATTGGTCCACCGGGAGCAGGTAAAACAATGTTGGCGAAACGACTGTCAACGGTATTGCCACCGCTGACAATGGAGGAGGCGCTGGAGACAACGAAGATTCACAGTGTAGCCGGTCGATTGAGAAAAGAAGACGCCTTAATACAGGCACGTCCTTTTCGTGCTCCGCATCATACGATAAGTGACGTTGCGCTTGTCGGCGGAGGAAGTTTTCCGCAGCCCGGCGAGATTTCACTGGCACATAACGGCGTGCTTTTTTTGGATGAACTACCGGAGTTTAAGCGGACCGTCCTTGAGGTCATGCGTCAACCACTGGAGGACCGCAGCATAACGATTTCACGCAGCAAATTCTCGATTGATTATCCGGCTAGTTTTATGTTGGTGGCGAGCATGAATCCGTGTCCGTGTGGTTTTTATAATCACCCCGAAAAGGAATGTGTATGTGGCTCAGGGGTCGTTCAGAAGTATTTGAATAAGGTGAGTGGTCCGCTGTTAGACCGCATCGACATTCATATCGAAGTAACGCCGGTAAGCTTTAATGAACTGAGCGGTCAACGCACAGGAGAGAGCAGTGCCGTTGTTCGCGAACGCGTCATAAATGCTCGAGTGAGGCAGCAAAATCGTTATGAAAATGTGCCCGGGATGAGTTGCAACGCTCAGATGGATTCGCGACTGTTGCGGGAGCATTGCGCGTTGAGTGAATCAGGGACGCGCATGCTGTCTACAGCGATGGAGAAACTGAAGTTGAGTGCACGGGCCTATGATCGTATTCTGAAAGTTGCCCGCACAATTGCCGATTTGGCCGGTAGTGAGCACATTGCCAGTGAGCATTTGGCAGAGGCGATTCAATACCGAAGCCTGGATCGCGAGAACTGGGCGGGATAAAAAAAGGGGCCCCGAGAGGCCCCTTAATCATTATCAGGAAAGAATTACTTCTTCTCTTGAAGGTAGCTCATTACAGCATTGTAGTTGTTCAAAGAACCATTGCTGCTGAGTACTTGATAGTCACGTGAAGTCATGGTAACAACACGAGCGTTAACGTCAGCTGCAGGAGCGCCGTTAACAGCGTCGAAACCAATGATTCCGGTATCACTAACGCCATCACCGTCAGAGTCAAGGAAAGTGTATCCGAAACCGGTGATTACGTGCCACTGTGAAGGAATACCATTCCAGTAACCGAAATCATCCTGAATGTAGGCGATTGCCATACCTTCTTCGTAGATGTCAGCGTTGATGAAGTCAGCAGGGAACTCAACATACGTTCCACCAGCCCAATCAGCAACAGCAATAGTTACTTGGTTAACGGTGAAAGATGCGTCGTCACCGGCAGCACCGGCGGGACCGGCGGGACCTGCAGGACCTGTTGCACCGGCAGGACCGGCAGGACCTTCTTTAGAACAAGATGCGAGAGCGAGCACTGCTACGCTCATGAAAAGGAAAGCTACTTTTTTCATTGAATTGTGATTTAAGTTTGAGCAAAAATATCGGGCTTAACCTTTCGGTAACGCGCGATTTTTCAACTAATGAACAAAGGGGAGGTGAAAAATAATGGCCTTAATTAAAGCGGTGAATGGAGAGGGTCCGGTCTTCGGCGAGGATTGTTACTTCGCTGAAAACGCGACGATTGTCGGCAACGTAAAGATGGGTAATCAGTGCAGTGTTTGGTTTAATGCTGTGGTGCGTGGTGACGTCAACAGTATTACGATGGGCAACAAAGTGAATATTCAGGATGGCGCCGTGATTCATTGCACGTATCAAAAGGCAGCAACAACTATCGGCAACAATGTGTCAATCGGGCATAATGCGCTAGTGCATGGTTGCACCATTCACGATAATGTGCTCATCGGCATGGGCAGTATTGTGATGGACAACTGCGTTGTAGAAAGCAACAGCATTATCGCGGCGGGCGCAGTTTTACTGGAGGGCACGCACGTCGAAAGCGGGAGTGTTTACGCAGGTGTACCGGCGAAGAAAGTGAAGCAAATTAGCAAGGAGCTGTTTGAAGGCGAGGTGCAGCGAATCGCCAACAATTACGTAATGTATGCTTCGTGGTTTAAAGACTAACAGCGTGACTTCACCATGTCTTCCAGCGTGTCGATCCAATCGGCTCCATCGTTAAGACTTGGAACAAGTTGAACGTGTTCGCCACCATGTTTTTCAAAAAGTTCTTGGTACTCTTCTCCGATTTCAATGGTTGTTTCCAGACAATCAGCCACAAAGGCAGGGGAAAATACAAGTAGTTTTTTTGCGCCCTGCTTGGCTAATTTTTCAATGACTTCATCACTGAAAGGCTCTATCCAGCCTTTGCCCAACCGCGATTGAAAGGCAACCGTGTATTGCTCTGCGTGAATCCCACATCGTTGCGCAATCTCTCTTGCAGTAGCATAGCACGTGGCTTTGTAGCATAGTTTGTTTTCATCGTTAATCTCATGATCGCACGAGTGATTTCGGCACATCCGATCATCATAGATCTTATCCAGCTGCCGTTCAGGTAAACCGTGAAAACTAAAAATGATATGGTCGTAATCACTCGTCTTGAAATCCTTTGCACGGTTAGCAAAAGCGTTCAGGTAACCCGGGTGATCCCAGAATTGATTCACAATTTGAATCTCCGGAAATACCCACAGGTCGCGCAGAATACGCATGCATTTTTCGATGACCGAGCCGGTGCTGGCTGAGGCATACTGAGGAAATAGCGGAATAATCATGAGTTTGTCCGGGTTCCATTTCACCACTTCTGTCAGGGCGGACTCAAGAGAAGGGTTTTTATAGCGCATCCCCAAAAACACCTTCACGTTTCTTTCAGATTGTTGGTCAAAGCGCTCTTGCAACAGTTGTTTGCAGCGATTGCCGTAGTAGATAAGCGGAGAGCCGTTTTCAGTCCATAGCTCTTCGTACACTTTCGCGCTCTTGCGATGACGGAAGGGCACAATAATGCCGTTGACTAGGATTTTTCGACCGAGCCAATTGATATCAATCACGCGGTCATCATTGAGAAATTCAGTGAGGTAGGAAAAAACGTCATTTGGTTTTGGACTATCCGGCGAACCGAGATTGACCAGCAGGACTGCTGTTTTTTTCGAAGAATGCTGCATAGCTCTCAAACAAAGGAAATACGGGAATCGTTCACTTTTAGTAGAGTTTCGACGACTCGGTTCGGATGAATCGATTCACAGCATAGAGCGTAGCAACACCGGAGAGGAACAGTCCGATTATCATCACGCCACTCATGAGCACCAGAAGTCTTTGCTTTTCTTGAAGAATCACAATGACATCTTGTAGCTCTCCACGAAAGATGTAGAGCAGAATAAAAATGATCATGAGGGATAACAGCGATGCCAGAAAGCCAAACCACAACCCCCGTTTCATGAAGGGTTTTTGAATAAACCAGTGGGTGGCACCAACCAGTTGCATGCTCTTAATGATGAAGCGCTGGGAAAAAATCGCGAGTTGAATGGTATTCACAATGAGTACAATCGCGATGATGAGCAATACGATACCAACCAGCGATATACCCAAACTCCATTTGCTCAAGTTGGCGTTCATCTGTCGCAGTAAGTCGTGTTGAAAGACGACCTCATTTACAGCAGGATTTTTTTCCAACCCGGCTACTACTGAGGCGATGTTTTCCTCTTTGCTGAACTCGGGTTTAATGTGAATATCAAGCGACGCAGGTAACGGATTGTAACCTAGAAAATCGACGAATTCTTCACCCAGTTCTTCCTCCATCATAGCGGCAGCTTCTTGCTTGGATAGGTAGCTGACTTGGGCAGCAAAGGGTTCTCCTTCGATTTGTTTTTTGAGGTGTTGAATTTCCTCCTCGGCGATGTCATCAGCCATCATGACTTGCACAACAACTTGTCCGCGGTAGTGTCCTGTGACAGAACTACCGAGCAGCGCAACAATCAGCAATGTTCCCACAAGCACGAGCACGAGCGTGATTCCAATCACAGTGGAGATGGAGGAAATGGTATTGGCGGAAGTTTTAAACGGTGACTTTCCCATGCTGTGCGAAGTAAGGAATTGAAACGGAACCTGTCAACACCCAAGAAAGGTCTTGTGAACAGAACACTATGAATTTAGGCAATCTCCACCACTTCTCCTTCAAAAAGCAGGTCTTCACCTGCGAGTGGGTGGTTGAAGTCGAGTACAATGGAGTTCAATTTTACTTCACACACAACACCTTCGATGATATCACCTTCGGGGCTTTCTAATGGAATAATCTCTCCTTCTTGAAACAACTCTTCATCAAGTTCACCTTCTTCAATAAACGTGCTTTTGGGATATTCGATGAAAAGCGCTTCTTGCTCGTCACCATACGCTTCAGCGGATGGAATGGCAATGGTGAATTTATCGCCAACGGCCAATCCCAGCAGCGCTTGCTCAAATTTGGGGAGCATGGGGTCTTCACCAAACGTGAAGATCATGGGGTCGTCGTGACGGGTTTCTTCGATGAGTTCTTTTTCAGGTCCGTCGGCATACAGAATGTAATGAACAGACACGCGTTTTCCGGGTTCGATTTTCATGGCCGCAAGTTGGTTGAGAAAAATCAGAATGCGCAATTTTTCTCCGGATTATTCCTCTGAGGAATACGGAAGCCACAGCAACGACCTAAATTGCTCAAAAAATCAGAGATGCAATTACTCAAGCGCATTTTTATCGGAATCATTTCATTGCTCGTAATCGCAGTAATCTCGCTGTATGCGACAGGAAACGCCTACCTCCTTCAGGGCATTCGAAAGACCTATTTAGTGGGAGAAAAGTCACCGGATATTGATGACATGGAGCTGTTTGATGTGCGAAAAATTGAGCATGGAGCAGTTGATTTTCCTATAAAATATTCCTCGATGCAATCGGTCACTTTTCCGGAGCAGTATGCCACGTGGAATGATTCTCTCGGAACATCTGCGTATCTGGTCTATTGGCGTGATTCGTTGTTTTTCGAACGCTATTGGGAGGGCGATTCAACGACGCTCACTAACTCGTTTTCAATGGCGAAGAGTGTGACGGCGTTGTTGATAGGTTGTGCGCTGGATGATGGGTTGATTCAAAGTGTTGATCAACCCGTTAGTGATTTTTTACCTGAATTCTCCGGTGGAATGAATGCATCGCTAACCATACGGCATCTGTTGACTATGACCAGCGGAATTCCATTTGGTGAATCGTATAGCAGTCCATTTGGCTATATGGCTCGCGCCTACTTTGGCGACGATTTGAAGGAAGAGACGATGGCCTATGCGGTTGAGCGCAATCCCGGAATACTATGGGCTTACGAGGGAGGAAACACGGTTTTGCTTGGGTTAATCATTGAAAAGGCAACCGGCAAATCACCCTCCGCTTATCTGCAAGAAAAACTTTGGAAACAAATCGGTGCCGAGCAGGACGCTTACTGGAATTTAGATCGGGAAAATGGCATCGAAAAAACCTTCAGTGGCTTGTATGCAACAGCGCGCGATTTCTCGAAAATCGGATCGTTGTTTATGCATGGCGGAATACACCAAGGGGATACATTAATATCTCCCGAATTTGTGCGTCAGGCGCTCACACCTGTGATGATTCCGGATGAGAAGGGCGAGGTGTGCGATTGGTATGGCTGGCAATGGTGGCTGGGAACCCACAGGGGAAAGTCGATGTACATGTGTCGTGGCATGCGCGGGCAGTATGTCATCTGTCTCCCGGAGTTGGAGTTGATGGTTGTGCGCATTGGCCACCACCAGTCTAAAGAACGCATTCGTCACATCCCCGCAGATTTGTACACCTACATTGACATTGCGCTGGCAATGCTCGAGCAACAAGGAATACGTTCATTATGAAGAAAGATATCGAAATGACTCCCGTGGAAGGAGTGTATATAGCGTTTGTGCCCAATCGGGATAACTGGCAGGTGTTTGTCATTAACGACCGTCCTGAACCTCTGGAAACGGTTATCGTCAATGCCTCCGGTGAAGGCAAATTGGAAGGTGTAGAAAAGCAAACGGCCACGCTGCGCTTTTTACTCAATGACATACCGGCAAAGTCCTTCAAGCCTTTCGAATTATTGCTTCCTGATTCGTTGAAATTGAGTCATCGTTATTGGATTAGTTATTATCTGGGCGATCGCATTTTCGACAAGAAGTTTGTTTACGAACCGACCATGGCGGATGACGATTTGATGGACATTCCCGTATTCGGTTCACCCGGAATAGTGTTGTACTAAAAAAACCATTGATTTATGTTGGATCAACTGCGAATGGAGGAGGTGTTGTTTCTCGACATTGAAACGGTGCCTCAAGAGTCAGCCTTTGATGGGCTTGATGCCGATTTTCAAAAACTATGGGAGGATAAGAGCCGCTACAGCCGCGAAAAGCACGGGACTACGGTTGCAGAAAGCTATTCGGAAGCGGGTATTTACGCTGAGTTTGGAAAGATTATCTGCATCAGTGTAGGGTATTTTTCGACGCGTTTGCAAGAGCGTGTTTTACGTGTAACATCTTTCTACGGCCATGATGAACACGCATTGCTGGCGGACTTTAGCGCGTTGTTGGAGACCCGTACCAACCATCCGTTTCGCCTGTTGTGTGCGCACAACGGAAAGGAGTTTGACTTTCCGTATATCTGTCGGCGCATGCTGATTCAAGGCGTGAAGCTGCCTCAGTTGTTGGATATCGCCGGCAAGAAACCGTGGGAGGTTGCACATCTCGACACCATGGAGTTGTGGAAGTTTGGTGACTTTAAAAATTACACGTCCATTAAGGTGTTGGCCAAAGTGTTTGGCATCCCGACGCCGAAGGATGACATTGATGGAAGCCAGGTTCGGTCGGTCTATTACGAAGAAAAAAACCTGGATCGCATTGAGGTTTATTGCAAGAAGGATGTGGTCACCGTTGCACGTCTGCTCCAGTGCTTCAAAGGTGAATCGCCGGTCTCCGATGATCAAATCATCTATGTTTAAAATTGCGTGAGTTGGATTCCGAATACAACAGGAAAGACTTTCGTTCCAACGTGTTTTTCGAATAATGGCTGTAAGCCGTAATTCAAGAAGAAGGAAGTTTTGTTGTATCCGACACGAAACGCCAGATCAAGCGTATAGCGCTGAATATTGAAATCGTCGCGTCGGCGGGATGTGAAACGCCCGAGTTCGTTTTCCCATTTTTGCTTATGGATAGAGGTTGCTACCCAACCGGCCTGCACACCCATGGCTAGATGGAAGTGTTTCTTGGGATTTGAACTACTGTTGAATTCGAGCATCACCGGGACTTGCAACCCCGTTGTTCGAAGTTTGTTTTTCTGGTACTGTCGCGCAGCGGGGTCAACCGCAGCACCAAAAGTTCCCAGGGAATCTGTTGAGGCCAGGTCGATATTATTTTGAAAACCGTATCCATTGTAGGCAATTGAAAAACCGGTCAGAATTCCGATGTAGTCATGATAGATGCGGATTTTTTGTTCGAGCAGGTTAAGTCTCCAGCTTATGGAGCGTGAGGGGTTCAGGGAAAGCCAATCGGTTGCCGAGTCGCGTTGCGGATTGTTGGATTCATCGAATAATCGGCAATACCCCAAATCAACACCTGCAAAATGCGTGAGCTGCAGCTTCTGGTCTTCGACTTCGAATTCATCGATGGCCTCGGGGTTGTCTTCTGATGGAGCGGTCTGAGATTTTGTCGGGTTACTGTCAATGACAATGATGGTTTTGTCGCCAATGGTTATATTCGTGGTGTCTGGCACTACTTGTGATAGGGCGTTTAAAGAACAAACTGTAATAAGCAGTGCGAGTAAACCGTTTTTCATGCGAATTGTTTAAAGGAAACGGAAGCGATAATAGTTCGAAACCGCTTGAAATGACCAACTACCGACCAAAAGAAATATCAGGGTCCCTTTTCAAAGACAAGGGGCTTATGGCGCTGCGGTTTGCGCGACTGGTTCGAATGGCGTTGATTCTTGCAATTGTTTGCTTCGTTTCTCCAAGTGTTGTTTCAGCCCAGCGGGACTCTTCCACACAAAGGCAGCAGCAAGTTAAGGATCCGGATCAACCCAACATGGACGGTTTGGTCGAAGTCAGTTTCAAAATTGATGAGACCGGTCGGATTCAAATCGTTCACATCAATTCCACGAGCACGCAGTTGACCGAGTATGTGGTCAAGAAGTTGACGAAGATTAAGCTCGACACGGAGTCGGGAAGTGAGGGAAAGGTGATTACCTATCGCTTTGTCTTTAAGAAGCAAGCCTAATCGGCACCTACGGTGTCGTATCTTCGCGACACAATCATGAATTCCGGACTACCTGATATTCGTTCGCTTTCGACTGAGGAGCTTGCCCTGTTTTTTGAGCAGCACGGTGAGAAAAAGTTCAGGTCGAAGCAAGTGATGGAGTGGCTTTGGAAAAAGTCGGCTTCGGGGTTTGATCAAATGTCGAATCTTTCGGTAGCTACTCGTGATTTGCTCTCAACTCACTTTAAGCTGGAAACAATTCGTTTGGCGGATGAGCAAACAAGCTCGGACCGCACCATTAAGTGCGCGTTTGAGGTGGAGCCGGGCAAAGTGGTGGAGGGTGTTTTGATACCAACAGCGTCCCGCATGACGGCCTGTATTTCTTCTCAAGTAGGATGTAGTTTGTCTTGCGCCTTCTGCGCTACGGGCAGGCTAAAAATGCTACGCAATCTTACGGCCGGTGAAATTTATGATCAGGTAGTTTACCTCAAGCGCATGGCCGAGGAGCGCTACAACATTCCACTTTCCAATATTGTTTACATGGGCATGGGCGAGCCGCTGCTCAACTACAAACAAGTGCTTGGCTCAATCGAAAAGATTACCTCACCGGAAGGTTTGGGCATGTCACCGCAGCGCATCACCGTGAGCACTGCCGGTGTTGCCAAGATGATTACCAAATTGGGTGATGACGGCGTGAAGTTCAACTTGGCGCTATCGCTGCACGCGGCCAATGATGAGAAGCGAGACAAAATCATGGACATCAATGAAAGCAACAACCTCTCGGTGCTTTCGGATGCGCTGAAGTATTTTCATGAGAAAACCGGTACTCGCGTAACGTTCGAGTACATCATTTTTAAAGACTTCAACGATTCAATAAAGGACGCGCAAGAATTAGCGAATTACTGCAAGCATTTGCCGGTGAAGATCAACATCATCGAATATAACCCGATTGATGACGGTGAATATCAGCAGGCAAGTCCGGAGCGTGTGGATGCGTTTGCGAAGTTCTTGGAATCACGAAACCTGGTGGTGAATGTGCGTCGTTCGCGTGGGAAAGACATCGATGCAGCCTGCGGCCAATTGGCCAATAAAAACGCGGCACTTCTGAAAGACTCTGTAGTGCGCAAGGTGCGCGTAAACCCTTAATTTGGCTTCAAGAAATTACCTTTTATGACAAAGTCAAACAAGCTGACCCTATGGATTTTTATTGCGCTGATTATTGGCGTACTCACGGGTGTGTTGCTCAACAGTAGCTACCCTCAAGGGGCTGATGGATCGATTCATCCGGGTCTTGCCGGTGTGCTGGATCAAGTCACCATTTTGACCGATATTTTCTTGCGACTGATCAAGATGATTATTGCGCCACTGGTGTTTTCAACGCTTGTTGTGGGCGTGGCCAAGTTGGGCGACATCAATGCGGTGGGAAGAATCGGCGGAAAAACGATGTTGTGGTTTATTTCTGCATCATTCGTTTCACTGCTGTTGGGGTGTCTTCTGGTGAATCTGTTTCAACCCGGAACAATGATGCAGCTCGAACTTCCACCTGCTGATGCGGCAACGGGAATTGATAAGGCCGCCATGACTCTCAAGGGCGTGATTACGCACATTTTCCCGAAGAGTGTCATCGAGGCCATGGCGGGCAATGAGATTCTGCAGATTGTGGTTTTCTCGTTGTTTTTTGGTGTTGCCACAGCTGCTTTGGGTGAAAAGGGAGAAGTCATTATTAAAGGGTTGGATGCAGTTGGACACGTCATGCTGAAGATTACAGGTTATGTCATGAACTTCGCGCCGTTCGCGGTTTTTTCAGCGATGACGGCTGTTGTAGCCAAGAAGGGCTTGGGTGTTTTAGTAACGTACGGCGTGTTCATCGGCGAGTTTTATTTCGGGTTGATGTTGTTGTGGTTGTTGCTCTTGTTTGCTGCGTATTTGTTGGTGGGTAAACGCGTAAAAACACTCGTAAGCCGAATCAAAGAGCCTTTATTGTTGGCCTTTTCAACAGCAAGCAGCGAGGCGGCGTTTCCAAAGACGCTCGAGGAGCTTGAGCGTTTTGGATGCAAAAACCGCATTGTGAGTTTTGTGCTGCCGCTGGGTTATTCCTTCAACCTGGACGGCTCTATGATGTATATGACGTTCGCCAGTTTGTTTATCGCACAGAGCTACGGCATTCACATGAGTTTTGACCAGCAGATTACGATGTTGCTTGTATTGATGATTACCAGCAAGGGAATTGCCGGTGTTCCGCGGGCATCGTTGGTGGTTATCGCCGGGACGCTTTCATCGTTTCAGATTCCCGAGGCGGGCCTTTTGTTGCTGCTAGGCATTGATCACCTGCTCGACATGGGGCGCAGCGCAACCAATGTGGTGGGCAATGCGGTGGCCACAGTGGCCGTCAGCAAGTGGGAAAAGAGCCTTGACCACTGAGGTTGATTTAACCGCAGTTTCGCAGAGAAAAATCAAGAGCATACTTTTAGCAGTTCGAACGCGTCCGTAGTTCTCCGTAGTTCTCTTTGCGTCCTGGCGGTAAAGAAATCCATGCCCGTTGTATTTTTGAACCAAAATCAAAACCATGAAATTCGGTGTTGTTGTTTTTCCGGGCAGTAATTGCGACGAAGATTTAGTCTACACATTGCGCGACATTATGCATCAGGATGTTGTCAAGTTGTGGCACAAGGACACCGATTTGCAGGGGGTTGATTTTGTGTTTATCCCGGGAGGATTTTCCTACGGAGATTATTTGAGAAGCGGTGCCATTGCGCGTTTCTCTCCAATCATGGATGCGGTAGTTAAGCACGCAGAAAACGGCGGATACGTGATGGGAATTTGCAATGGATTTCAAATTCTGTGTGAGGCGAAATTGTTGCCCGGGGCCCTGCTGCACAACGAAAGCCGCAAATTCATTTGTAAGAATGTTTTCCTGAAGCCCGTTTCAAAAACAGCGCTTCCCACACACGGGCTGGATTTCTCGAAAGCGTATAAAGTTCCCATTGCCCATGGTGAGGGCCGCTTCTACGCAACCGATGAGCAGATGAAAGAGATTATCGCCAACGATCAAATCTTGTTTCGTTACTGTAATGAAGATGGTGAAACAACAGAGGAGTCGAATCCAAATGGAGCAGTGCTCAATATTGCCGGAATCTGCAACAAGCAACGTAATGTTTTCGGAATGATGCCGCATCCCGAACGCGCGTCAGACTTTGAATTAGAGAACACGGATGGCCGCGAAATTTTTGAAAGCATTTTAGCAACCGTTGGCGCATAGGGCGTTTTTTCAAAGCCGCTTTGGTTGGAATAGTCTCTTTTGGCGAACTTTACAGGACCGTTTTTGTTTTAAAGAATACTGCCGTCAATTTTACTGCAGCCACTTTACCATGAGTAATCAATACATCCCGGGCCCACTATTGGCCAATATCCATACTCCGGAAGACCTCCGCAAGCAATTGCGTGTAGACCAGTTGCCGCAGCTCTCCAAGGAGTTGCGTCAGTACATCGTTGATATCGTCAGTGAGAAGGGCGGTCACTTCGGCGCTAGCCTAGGTGTCGTGGAAATGACTGTTGCGCTGCATTATGTGTTCAATACGCCATACGACCAATTGATTTGGGATGTAGGTCACCAAGCCTATGGCCACAAGATTTTGACCGGTCGTCGTGAGGTGTTTCACACGAACCGCAAATACAAAGGCATCAGTGGCTTTCCTAAGCGCAGCGAAAGTGAATACGATACGTTTGGTGTGGGTCACTCGTCTACCTCTATCAGTGCGGCCGTGGGAATGGCAGTAGCGTCAAAGTTGAAGAAGGAAGAATCACGTAAGGTAATTGCGGTGATTGGCGATGGAGCGATGACCGCGGGTTTGGCTTTTGAAGGGTTGAATCACGGTGGAACGGCTGACGCTGACATTCTGGTAATTCTCAACGACAACTGCATGAGCATTGACCCAAACGTCGGTGCATTGAAGGAATATCTCACCGACATTACAACGTCTCACACCTACAATAAGGTGAAGGATGAAGTATGGAATATGCTTGGAAAACTCTCGACTTTCGGAACAAGCGCTCAATCAATTGTGCACAAGGTATCTGAGTCGTTGAAGTCTTCATTGGTGAAAGAAAGTAATTTGTTTGAATCGCTGAAGTGGCGATACTTCGGGCCAATCGATGGTCACGACGTAGAGCATGTCGCTGCGGTTTTGCAGGATTTGAAAGACATTCCGGGCCCGAAGATTCTTCACTGTGTGACGATGAAGGGTAAGGGTTATGAACCCGCGGAGAAAGGCAGTCCAACGAAGTGGCACGCGCCGGGAATTTTCAATAAGGAAACGGGTGAAATTGTGAAAGTGGTTCCCAAGTCACCACAACCCCCGTTGTATCAGGATGTCTTTGGCCACACCATTATTGAGTTGGCCGAGAAGAATGAAAAGATTGTGGGTGTGACACCGGCCATGCCGTCTGGTTGTTCGTTGAAGTTTATGATGGAAGCGATGCCTGATCGCGCTTTCGATGTAGGAATTGCTGAGCAGCATGCGGTGACATTCAGCGCAGGAATGGCCACTCAAGGACTTATTCCGTTCTGCAATATTTACAGCTCTTTCATGCAGCGAGCCTATGATCAGGTGGTGCATGATGTGGCCATTCAAAAGCTACAGGTTGTATTTTGTCTGGATCGCGGCGGCCTTGTGGGTGCTGATGGTCCAACACACCACGGCGCATACGATTTGGCCTACATGCGTTCGATTCCCAACATGATTGTTGCATCGCCCATGGATGAAAGCGAGTTGCGCAACATGATGTACACAGCGCAGTACGAGAACTACGGACCATTTTCAATTCGTTACCCACGAGGTAATGGCGTGATGACTGAATGGAAAACGCCGTTCCAGTTGATAAAGCCCGGAACCGGCCGTAAGGTTCGCAGCGGCAGTGATATCGCCATTTTGAGCATTGGCCCTATGGGTAATAACGCGCTCAAGGCTTGCGAAGAATTGGAGTCACGCGGCATTAGTGCAGCGTTGTACGATATGCGATTTGTAAAGCCCATCGATGAGTTGATGTTGCATGAAGTCTTTGGAAAGTTCAAGCATGTAATCACGGTCGAGGACGGATGTTTGCAAGGCGGTATGGGCAGCGCGGTGCTTGAGTTTATGGTTGACAATGGCTATACGTCTCAAGTAAAACGCCTGGGTATTCCGGATCGCCTGGTGGAGCATGGAACGCAGGATGAGTTGTACGCAGAGTGTCATTATGATACGGCAGCGATGGTTGCAACTTGCGAAGAAATGTTGCGCGAAACCATTGTTGAAAAGCGCACGGCATAGTATTCTTGTCACTTATGGAAGAGATCGTCAATAAGGTTGCGGCAAGCGGTTTAGTAACGATTGATCTTGAAGAGATGTATCCCACCGGCGAACGCGTCGAGCTGGATATTGCACCCTTGTTGTGGCAGGGCTTAGCCTTGAAGGAGAAGGATTTTCGCGAATGGATTTTACAAAACGATTGGAGTGTATATCAGGGGAAGCACGTTGCGTACTTCTGTAGTGCTGATGCCATTATTCAGCCATGGGCTTTTATGCTGGTGGCTTCTCGGTTGTCGGGGCTTGCCACAACCGCTCTTCAAGGTCGAAGAGAAGAGTTGGAGAACGCATTGTTCAGATCCGCAATCGACTTACTCGATGTGGAGCAATACCGCGATAAACGCTGTGTAATCAAGGGGTGTAGCAACAAGCCGGTACCCGCATCTGCCTATGCGTATTTAGTAACACGTCTGCAACCCGTTGCCAAAAGCATCATGTTCGGAGAGCCTTGCAGCACGGTGCCTGTTTTCAAGAAAGCTTAATACGCCCGTTCGTTGCGCCCTTCCATGTAGTTGATGAACGCTCGATTGACTACGCCATTTCCGCCCGGCGTAGGATAATTTCCACTGAAGTACCAATCACCGGAGTGTCCGGGACAAGCGAGATGCAAATCTGCGATGGTTTGGAATATGACATCGACTTTGGCGTTGGTCTTATCGGGTGTTACTAGCGCTGCGATTTGAGCGGAAATTTCTTCGGGCGTAAAGGCCGCGTAGATTTCCTGTACGTGATTTCCTTTATTCGGTGCTGTTCTACAGTTTTCAAGCACACGACTTGTTACTTCATCATAGGTGCCGCGTTGTTTGTGCAGCGCAATGGCTGCTTGGAACGCAATGAAATCGCCGAGCTTGGCCATATCGATGCCATAACAATCGGGATAGCGAATCTGAGGTGCTGAAGAAACGATGATGATACGTTTTGGACCGAGTCGGTCAAGCATTTTGATGATGGACTTCTTCAGGGTTGTGCCACGCACGATTGAGTCATCAATAACCACAAGAGTATCGACGTCGCGTTTTACGGCGCCATGTGTGGTGTCATACACGTGCGCGACCATCTCATCACGAGCGCTGTCTTGAGTGATGAATGTGCGCATTTTCACATCTTTAATCGCAATTTTTTCCAAGCGTGCGCGCTTGCGAATGATGGCGTCAATAGCTTCGATCGTGGCGTTGTCGCCAAGTGCTTTGATGTCAGCAACCTTGACATCATTCAGATGATCTTCAAGCGCCTTCATCATTCCATAGAAGGCAATTTCTGCTGTGTTTGGAATGAATGAGAAGACTGTGTTTTCGAGATCGTAATTAACCGCTTCCAGAATTTGCGGCACTACATTTCTTCCCAAGGCTTGCCGCTCGCGGTAAATCGCTTCATCGTTGCCGCGCGAGAAGTAGATGCGTTCGAAAGAACACGATCGTTTTTCACGGGGCTCGATAATCTTTTTGATAGTGGTTGAAGCGTCTTTTTTGATGATATATGCATGCCCCGGTTCAAGCTCGCGAATTTCATCGAGTGGCGCGTTGAAAGCAGCCTGTATGGGTGGGCGCTCTGAAGCGACAACCGCAATTTCATCGTTTTCGTACCAATACGCCGGGCGAATACCGGAAGGGTCGCGCAGCACAAATGCGTCGCCGTGGCCGATGAGTCCGGCAATGGCAAAGCCTCCGTCGAAGTCACGGGTTGCACGCGAAAGCAAGCGTTGCACGTCTAGATTTTCAGAAATGAGCTCGGTAATTTTTTTGTTGTCGTGTCCTTCTTGTTTGAAGCGATCGAAAAGCAGTTGGTTTTCTTCATCCAAAAAGTGACCGATTTTTTCCATTACGGTTACGGTATCGGCTTTTTGCTTGGGGTGCTGCCCCAAATCAATGAGGAGCTGGAAGAGCTCGTCAACATTGGTTAAGTTGAAGTTTCCGGCAACGACAAGGTTGCGTGTCATCCAGTTGTTTTCTCGCAAAAACGGGTGACAGTTTTCGATACTGTTTCCACCATAGGTTCCATAGCGCAAGTGGCCTAGAAAAAGTTCGCCGGTAAAAGCGTAGTTTTCTCTCAAGTAGGGTATATCGCTGAGTTTGTCGGGACGTGAGCGCTCGAGATCTTCGAAGCGTGACATCACTTTGGAAAACAAATCGCGGATGGCTTGTGTGTCGTTGCTTCGAACTCGGCTGATGTAGCGTTTGCCCGGAGGCATGTCGATTTTGATATTCGCTAATCCCGCTCCATCCTGGCCTCGATTATGCTGCTTTTCCATGAGCAGGTACATCTTGTTGAGGCCGTAAAATGCTGTTCCGTATTTCTCGGTGAAGTGTTGAAGAGGTTTCTTCAAACGAAGGAGCGCGATGCCGCACTCATGCTTTAATTCATCGCTCATGATGCGCGAGGAGCAATATGAGAATCAACTCCTTTAAAGGCACGCAAAAGTAGTACGTTGATTGGGTTGTTCGGGAAGTGGTGAAAAACTTAACGGATAATGGTGATTTTTCGCACCTCATCTGCGGTGCCCAAGGGGGTTGAAACATACACGAGGTAAACACCGGTGGCGGGTTTGCTGCCATCACTGAGTAATCCATCCCAAACAGCTCTGCCGCCTTCGCTTTCGGTTTCAAACAGAATGTTTCCCTGGATATCGGTAACCTTCACGCTGGTGTTGTAGGCCAAGCCATCGATGGTAATGTTGCCGGTGTAATCGGGGCGCACGGGATTGGGAAACACACGCACGTTCGACATTTCATTGTCGAAGTTGGTAGCGGTAGAGAAAAATCCGATGACACCATTTTCCGTTGCGAAAAAGACTTCGCCATTCGAGTGATTGATAGCGATGTCATAAACGGTGTTGGAGAGCAATGGGCTATTTTCCTCCGTAAAGTGATAGACCTGCCGAAGGCCATCATCGCTCAACAGATAGACACCGCTGTTTTGTGTTCCAATCCATTTGCGGTTGCTTCCATCGATTTCAATGCAATTGACGGTTTCTGTTTCAAGCAGTATTTGCGTGTTCCCGTCTTGCTCGATGAGGATTTGTTCAGAGTCGAAATTATCTCCTTCAAAAATGGACACGGGGTTGTAGAAAATCGAGAGACCGCTGGATGTTCCCACCCATACTTCGCCGTCTAAATCTTCTTCCATACTCAACACATCGTTCGATGCGAGTTTACCATTGCCCTCTGCGTCGGTGAGCAACTTGAAGTTGTCGTCGGAAAAGGTGTCCAGCGTTCCATTGTTGTTCAATACAAACAGGCCCTTGCCGATGACATTAGCCCATACCAGGTTGTTTTCGGAAACGAGGATATCGGCGACGCGTTCATCATTTCCCAGGAGCAAGCCGAAGTCGTAGTCGTAGAATTTTCCATCTCGGCCGAGCGCGTGGATAGCACGATCGGTGAAGCTGTTGGTGCACCATAGCGTGCCGTTTTCATCAAACTCGACCGCTGCTACAGGCGTTCGTGTCGCAGAGGGGTCGGCGTTTGATTCATCGGGACCGGTAGTTGCAGTTCCATTGAGTGGTTGAAGTCGGCCGGTGGCTGTGTTAACTTTCACCAGTCCGTCATCCCAGGTGGCGGCGTAAATTATGCTGTTGTCGTCGGGATCAACCGCGATATCCATGATGTCGGTGACGAATCTGCTGGTATTGTTAAAACCGGCACCGGGGCTGTAGGTGGTATCGGAAGAAATATGGACCCATTCATCATTGACAAATCCCGAGAAGCCGTCAACGTTGTATTGTGCTCCCCAACTGATACTGACGCCACCGTGAGCAATCCACACGTTGTTGTTGTAAGCACCAAGGCGTCTGCATGTTGCTGATGCCGGCCCTTGCGGAGCGATAACTGCGTCGCCGCTGCCATCGGCGTTGCGCGACCAGAAGAGGCCCGCGAATTTATCTGCCGCCCACAGATAGCCATATTCTCCAACGATGCAATTGTAGGTGAAGGGTAATCGGCCCGCGATAAGTGATCGCTCCACCGGGAAATCGAAGTTGAAGTGGCAGAACCAATAGCCATAATCACCGGACACGGTGAACCACTCGTTGTTGGACCAAATCTGGTTGATGCGGAAATTGGGCAGGGTGTATCGAGGCGCCCAGTTGGGAGCGTCAAGCGTTTTGCTCCAGACGGTATCGGCATCGATTCCCGGAACGGCTAGAACCATTTGATTATCGAAGAACTCAATGTGCTTTACGGTGGAGTCACCGGGTACATTGTCGAAGGTTGACCAGTTTTGGAAGTTGGCCAGAAAAGGGTTTGAGAGCGACGCTGTTTTTAATCCTGTTTCTGTTACCGCGTAAAGGGTGTTGTTGTAAACCGCCACGTCGTTGACTTTAACGGGTCCTCCATTTGGGCCGATGAAATAGGTTTCTTTCACCTCTTTACGAATCATATCGAGCACCACAATCCCGAACCCCGTGCTGAGGTAAACCCGATCTCCAAACGGATAGATGTCATAAATCGCCTTGTCGCCAATGACTGTGCTGAATTTGATATCGGGAATATTGAATCCTTTGTCGCCATCCAGCAAATCGATATTGCCATTGCTGTATCCGATAATCACCAGCCCTGTTTGCGGATCTGTTTCGATGGCGGAAATACCGATATCTGTGAGTTGTGTTGCTTTTGAATAGCGGATGATTTCACCGCCTTCTTTGTTGTAGGAAAAAAGCGCGTAGGGTGTGGCGGCATAAACGATGCGGTTGGATTCGCACACATCGATGCAGCGACTGTAGGGCAAATGATCACGCCAGGTACCGATGCTGAATTGAGCGTTTAGTGAGGAGCTCACACACAGAGCTGAGCAGATAAGCGTAAAGAGCAGAAGGTTTTTCATAGGAAGCCGCAGACTAACGCACCACACCGAGATTTGTTTTATCCAACAGAAATTTTTCATCAGTCGTGGTTTAAGGCGTCCCAGCCTTGCGCTCTTAAAGTGATGGTTTCTCCTGCGCGTGTGACCATTCGGCAACCCATCACATCGGCTGTGGCGTGACCAATGACGGTAAGGTGCGGGTTGCCTTTTATCTTATCGAAGTCAGTTTGCTTGATGGTGAAAAGGAGTTCATAGTCTTCTCCGCCATTGAGCGCGCAGGTGGTATAGTCGAGATTGAATTCTTTGGCGGCATCGATGGTGCGCGGCGACACGGGGATTTTTTCTTCGTAAACATCGAATCCAACACCGCTTTGCTCAGCCAGGTGTTTGATTTCCGAGGCAAGTCCGTCGGAGATGTCAATCATCGCCGTTGGCCTAACATCGAGTGAGTCCAATAACCCGCGAATATCGGTGCGTGCCTCAGGCTTTAATTGGCGCTCGAGCACGTAATCGTATCCCTGAAGATTAGGTTGGGCACCGGGCGCAGCTTGGAAAACGGCTTTTTCGCGCTCTAGGACTTGCAGACCCATGTATGCGCCACCCAAATCGCCGGTCACAACGAGTAGTTCGTTCTCACGTGCGCCGGAGCGAGTCGCAATGCTTGTTTCCGGTGCGTAACCAATAGCGGTAACGGATATGACAAGGCCGCTTCTGCTGCTGGTGGTATCACCGCCTACGAGATCAACACCGTAATGCTGACACGCCATGAGCATGCCGGCGTAGAGTTCATCGACGGCTTCGAGTGAGAAACGATTGCTCAAGGCCAGGCCCACAACAACTTGATGTGGTGTAGCATTCATAGCGCAGATGTCGCTGAGATTCACAACGATGCTTTTGTAACCCAGATGCTTCAAGGGCGCATAGGACAAGTCGAAATGCACACCTTCTACGAGCATGTCGGTCGAAACCAGGCACCGTTGACCTTCCGGCGGTGCCAGAATCGCAGCATCATCACCTACGCCCTTGATGGATGTTTTGTGTTGCAACAAAATGTTGTCGGTAAGGTGATGAATGAGTCCAAACTCTCCGAGGGCGGACAATTCGGTGCGCGTAGTTTCTGACATAGCAAGCGAAAATATTGGGGTGACAAATTTCGAGGAAATGAGTTGTCAAACCACGAAAGAATGCCATGCGTCTTGTTATTCGGCTGAACGAATATCCTTCACCACGAGCTGAATAGTGGTTTTGTTGTTCCACGTGTTTTCGTCCAGCGCAAACAGGAGGTCAACCGGTAGTTGTTGTAGTAGATGTTTTTCCCAGTGACCCAAGTCGAAGCCAATACCATCGAGGGCAAGCGAAGGAGTGTGTTGTTGATGCACATGTAATTTGAGATGATTCTTCTGATCGCCGACGGTGCGGGTGAATCGATGGTTTTCGACTTTTTCGGAAAGGAAAACAGGGTGCATATTTTCCGGCCCGAAGGGTTCAAATTGCTTGAGGATGCGCATGAGTTTGGGACCAATCTCCGAAAAGTCGATTTCGGCATCGTAGCTTAATTGAGGGATGGGCTTGATGTTGTTGAGTTTTTTTCGAATGACTTCATCAAAACGGCTCCGGAATTGTTCGAAGTTGGCTGCTTTGAGCGAGAGTCCGGCGGCCATGGTGTGCCCCCCGAATTGCTCGAGGAGATCTTCGCATTCACTGAGGCATTCAAAGAGGTCAATGCCGGAAATGGATCGGGCGCTACCGGCCATTTTTTCTCCGTCACTCACCAGCACGATGGTCGGTTTGTAATGAGTTTCGACGAGTCGGGCGGCGACAATTCCAACTACGCCTTTGTGCCAATTTTCTCCTGCGACTACAATGGATAGTGCGGAATGGTAAAAGTCGTCATCGCTGACTTTTTGCAGCGCTTCTTCGGTGATGCCCTTATCGAGTGTTTTGCGCGTTGTGTTGTATTCTTCAATGGCGGCGGCCACCGGAGCCGCGTCCTCAGCGCTTTGACACAGCAGTAACTCTACGGCTTTTTTTCCGGAGAAGATGCGTCCTGCTGCATTGATGCGCGGCGCAAGAATGAAGACGACGTCCGTAATGGTGAGCTGGTCTTTTTTGAAGCCTGCGTTATTCAACATGGCGCGAATACCGGGGCGCTCGGTGTGCTGCAATTGCTTTAATCCGTGATAGGCCAGAATTCTGTTTTCCCCCGAAACAGGAACGATATCCGCAGCGATGGCGATGGTTAAAAGGTCGAGGTATTGGAATAATTTATTCCTGTCGAGGTCTTTTTGAATGCAGAGCGCCTGTAACAGTTTGAAGCCTACGCCTGCTCCGCACAATCCTTTGAACGGGTAGTTGCAGTCAGGACGTTTAGGGTCAAGCACGGCCGCAGCGTTGGGTATTTGTGCGGGTTGGTGATGATCGCACACAATAACATCGATGCCTTTGCCGGCGGCGTAATCGATCTTGACACCATCGCGCACGCCACAATCGAGCGTGATGATCAAGTCGCATCCCGTTTCGTAGGCGTAGTCAACTCCTTTCATGGAGAATCCATAGCCTTCGGTATATCGGTCCGGGATATAGTAGTCACAGGCCACACCGAGATCATGAAGGAAGCTATACATGATGGTTACGGCAGTGGTTCCGTCCACGTCGTAGTCGCCGTAGACCAGAATTTTCTCACCGTTTTCAAGAGCTTCCTCCAGCCGGCGGACGGCGCGGTCCATGTCGCGCATGAGGAAAGGGTCGTGCAATTCCTCCAGATCAGGCCGGAAGAATGCGCGTGCTTCCTCGAATGTTCGAATGCCGCGTTGTGCGAGGAGCTTGGAGAGCACGGGCTCTATGTTTAGCGCTTCGGAAAGCTGATGGGTGATAATTGCCTCCGGAGTGGGTGCGGGAATCCAGTTTTTTTCCATGCAGCATAATTACGTCAGAAAAAAGCATTGGGCGAAAGCATAAAGCCACGCAGGAATGGGATATGCCATAACTTACTTTTTTCGTGGGAATCAATTGCTGAAGCAACCAAAGTTTGGTGGTTTGTGACTTGTATATATATCTTCGAAACCTGTTAATAATTACACCTTATGAAATTTCGGACCTATTTCACCTTGTTTTTGGCCGTTTTCTGCAGCGCATTTTTTCTGGCGAGCTGCTTAAACGACGACAACAAAATACCGGACAACTGTTACGATGGCGTGCTCAACAACGGCGAGATTAACATCGATTGTGGCGGGCCGAATTGTGAAGAGTGTGACCACTGTACGAACGGAATATTTGAGCCCGACCGCGGGGAGGATTGGGTGGATTGCGGCGGAGAATGTCCGGTGTGTCCGCTGTGTGCAAATGGAGATCAAGACCCGGGGGAAATCGGGATAGACTGCGGTGGCGTATGCGGAGGCTGTGAGTTGTTGTGTGATGACGGGTTGCACAATGGACTTGAGGCGCTAGGTCAAATAGATTGTGAGGTTGCGGACGACAATCTTCAACCCGGTGGCTGTGATTTGTGTCCGAACTGTGAGGACAACATCATGAATGGTTTTGAAACAGGTATTGACTGTGGAGGTGATTCCTGCCAGGCGTGTTGCTCAACCGGTAACTGTACCAACGGTATTCAGGATGGACTAGAATTCTATGTTGACTGCGGCGGTAACTCTTGTCCGGATTGTGATACCATCTTTGTTTTTGAGATTGGTTCAACTGAATATTATACCCCCCAACTCATTGTAGCTCCAACCTATGTTCCGGGACCTCCCGGAGTGGTCACATATACCTTGATGTCTGCGTTCGAAAACGACCCTGACGCACCCTTACAAGAATTGGGTAACCTTTCAATTACACTTACCGAATCCACATTGTTGAACTGGACCGCAATGATTGGCGCACCCATCGACTTCCCGTCTATTCAATATCCCGCAGATGCCTACTCAATTGATTGGTTTGATTTGGGGACGGGTTATACCTATAGTACGGATACGCCGGGGGCATCAGGGCGCTTCACCATTTTGAAATATAAGACGCTGGAAGTAACCGCCCAAGATGAGGTTGATGGTTGTAATAAACCGCAAGGAACCTATACCTTCTTCCGAGTTGCCTTTGAGGGTGATTTGGTAAGTGCAGACCCAACGGCACCAAGCCCATCCGTGAACCTGGAATCAGGGTTGTTCCAATTCACGTTCTACACGCCATAATTGATTCGATGATACTGAAGAGCCGGTCCAACGTGACCGGCTTTTTTCATTTAAAATTTAATATTCCGATGGTCGGATTGGCGAATAGAGGAGTATATTTGCGGCCCTCAAAAACAGGTTGTTAGCTTCGTATGAACGACATGGTTAAAATACTCGCGGGTTCTGCCTCACGCTATTTAGGCGAGAGCATTGCCAATGAGTTCGGTGTTGCGCTGGGCAATGTTATTATCCAGCACTTCAGTGATGGAGAATTTCAGCCATCGATTGAGGAGACCGTGCGCGGAAAGGATGTGATCATCGTGCAATCGACCTTTCCACCGAGCGACAATCTCATGGAGTTGTTGTTGCTCATCGATGCGGCCAAGCGTGCTTCAGCCAAGCGTATCGTTGCCGTTATTCCGTATTTCGGATTGGCGCGCCAGGATCGTAAAGACAAACCGCGTGTAGCGATTGGAGCCAAGCTGGTGGCCAATTTGCTCACTGCAGCCGGTGTCGATCGTGTAATCACCATGGATCTGCATGCCGAACAGATTCAGGGCTTTTTTGAGGTGCCGGTGGATCACTTGTATGCATCGACCATTTTCGTTCCTTACCTGAAGTCACTCAATATTCCGGATTTGCTGATTGCCGCGCCTGATACGGGCGGAACGAAGCGAGCGAATGCCTATGCGAAACTGCTGGGCAGTGATCTGGCGATTTGCTACAAGCAGCGCAAAGTGGCTAATCAAGTGGAAAGCATGACGGTGATCGGCGATGTGAAGGGAAAGAATGTGGTGATTGTGGATGATATGTGCGACACCGCCGGAACCTTGTGCAAAGCAGCAGAGGTGATGATGGAAAACGGTGCGTTGTCGGTTCGTGCTATTTGTACACATCCTGTACTTAGCGGCAAAGCTTATGAGCGCATTCAGGATTCTGTGCTGGAGGAAATCATTGTGACCAATAGCATTCCATTGAAGGAAGACCGTCCGAAGGATAAAATCAAAGTGTTGTCTGTGGCCTCCTTATTCGGAGGTGTACTCACCAACCTCATCGACAACCGCAGCATCAGTAGCAACTTTATTATTTCGTAAATCATTTAAAAACCATAAACATGAAACAAGTCTCATTGAGCGGTTCTCCGAGAGAGAACGTAGGAAGAAAAGGCGCAGAGGAATTGCGTAAAAGCGGTCGCATTCCGGGCGTGATTTATGGCGGTTCAACTCAAGTTCCATTCAGCGTTTCACGCAATGATTGGGATAAGATTGTAGCGCGTCCTGACACTCTTCAAATCAACATTGAAGTGGCAGGCAAAACCTATCCAACTATTATTCAGGAACAACAGCAGAATCCGGTTACCGACATGGTGACTCACGTTGATTTGCTGGAGTTGATTCCGGGTAAAGTGGTAAGAACAACCCTGCCTATTCGCACCGTTGGTGTTTCTGAAGGTGTGCGCAGCGGTGGTAAGTTGTTGATCAACTACCGTAAAGTGCGTATCAGCGGAAAGCCTGAGTCTATTCCGGATGAAATCGCGGTGGATATTTCAGCAATGAAAATCGGCGATATGATTCGCGTGCGTGACATTAAGTTGGATGGTTGCAAGGTGCTTGAGGCTGAGGCTTCAGCTATTGTTTCTGTTCAGGTGACACGTGCTGCAATGGCTGATGCCGCTGCTGCCGCTGCTGCCGAGAAGAAGAAGTAATTGTGTTGACGCACCCTGTTTGGCGTAAGTTCGCTGCATGAAATTCCTGATAGTTGGTTTAGGAAACATTGGAAGTGAATACGCGCAGACGCGTCACAACATAGGATTTAAAGTATTGGACGCTCTTGCCGGGGCGTCCAATCTTTTTTTTAAGACAGACCGTTACGGCGATGTCTGTGAATTGAAGCACAAGGGGAAGACGTTCATCTTGCTTAAACCAAGCACGTACATGAACTTGAGTGGAAATGCTGTGCGTTACTGGATGCAACAGGAGAAAATCGCGCTCGAAAACACTCTGGTTATTACCGACGACCTTGCGCTCCCTTTCGGAAAACTGCGCATGCGTGGGCAGGGGAGTGATGGTGGGCACAATGGTCTGAAGCATATTCAGCAAATTCTTCAGACATCCAACTATCCGCGATTGCGCTTTGGTATTAGCGCTGAGTTTGGCAAGGGGCAACAGGTCGATTATGTGTTGGGTGAGTGGAGTGATGAAGAGAAGCAAACGTTGAATGAACACATTGAGCGCGCAGGCAAGGCGGTGTTATCGTTTGGTCACATTGGATTGGCCCGCACGATGAACGAGTTCAATACGAAGTAGCTTCGGCGGATTCTCCGAACGACATGAAGAGCGTTGGATTCACAGGCGCGCCATTTTCCCAGATTTCGAAATGCAAATGAGGCCCTTCGCTGTTTTCGCCTGAATCACCAATGAAGGCAATGGACTCGCCTGCTTTTACGCGGTCGCCCACTTTTCGGAGCAGCACAGCATTGTGTTTATAGACCGAGATCAGGTTGTTGCTGTGTTGGATGGAAAGGATGTTTCCGTCATCAGCAGTAAATGACGCGGCAATCACAGTTCCTTCCAGAACGGCTTTCACAGGATCATCTTTGGGAGCCACGAGATCGATGCCATAGTGCCCCTGCTTGGGGTCGAATGCACTGAGAATAGTTCCATTCACAGGCTTGAACAGAATGATACCCTTACGACGATCCTTTTCCTCATCCACAGCAGCAATGTTGAAGCGATCTTGTTCGGACAGCTTTTGGCGCATGGCTTCGTCGACGTCGCTCACAGCGTAATTCAACGACGCTTCCTGTGATTCGCTTGGCACAGAATCCGAAGCATTGCTCAAAGATCCCCCGGCCAGTAACACACGTAAGTCATTGAAGTAGCGTTCGTTTTTTCGGGATACTTCGAGCAAGGAATCCGCGGTCAGTCTGGCGCGACGAGCTTCTTCGCGAAACTCGGTGGCTGCGTAATCGGGGATGACGTAGTTTTTCAGGGGAGTAAAGGCCACGAGCAAATAGATAAGCGCACCGAATACGATGAGCATTCCTCCGAACATGATAATCAAGTTGAGTGGCGTCAGCGAATAGGACAGCTTTTCCTCAAAAGTGTTTTCGTTGAGCACCGTAAGCCGGAAGCGACTTTTCAGCTTCTTGAGTAATTTTTTTCGCTTGTTTTGAGGTGTAGCAACCATTTTACCGTCGAATTCTTCCTTGGGCTTAGCTATTCCGCACAAAAATGAAATATTTTTGACGCTTTCCTGTTAGATGCGGGCAATAAATTCAAGGTTTTGTGAAAATTAGTCTTCTGATCAGGTATTGTGTGGTGTTGTGCATGGCGTTTTTTCTTGGAGGATGTTCCAACAAGAAAGATGGCACGGCCTATCGTTTATACCATAACATGACCGGTCATTACAATGGCTATTTCAACGCCAACGAACTTGTAGTGAAGGGCGCGAGCACCCTTGCTGCTAATCACAAAGAAGATTACGATAAGTTGCTGCCTATCTATATCCACGGTACAGAGGAAGAGGCAAAGGCCATTTTCCCCGATATGGAAAAGGCCATTGGCAAGTGTGAAAAGGTCATTAGCAAGCACACGATTAAGGACGAAGGAGCTAAGGACAAGAAGCGCCCGGAATTCAATAAGTGGATTGATGACAACTACATGGTCATCGGGCAGGCGTATTTCTACAAGAAGAGTTTTTACAAGTCAGCGGATATTTTCCAATACGTCAATCGCAAGTTCAAGAAACCGGAGGTTGCTGTGAAGAGCAACACCTGGTTGGCAAAGACCTACAATGAGCAAGAGGAATACGGGAAAGCCATTCAGGCATTAGTTCGCGCTGAAAATGATGTGGAAGACGAAAAGGTGTCATCACGCTTGAAGGCGGATTATCACCTCACGTATGCCGATGCTTATATCCACCAAAAGAAGTGGGATAAGGCGGCAAACGAATTGGATCTTGCGTTGGGTTTCATCGAACGCAAACGTGAGCGCGCGCGTCCGCACTATATCCTGGCGCAGCTTTATCAGCAAATGAACCGCAGCAGTGATGCCATTACTCACTTTGAGTCTGTGGTTCGCTCGCGTCCGACGTACGAACTGGAATTTCACGCGCGCATCAACAAGGCGCTTTCATACAGCCGCACCGGTGGCAGTTCCGGAGAGATTCAAAAGGAATTGTTCAAGATGTTGAAGGATGAGAAGAACGCGGATTATGTAGATCAGATTTATTATGCTCTTGGAGACATTGCATGGGAAGAACAGCGCAGAGAAGATGCCATCAGCTATTATGAAAAATCAATTGAAGCGAATACCACCAATGAGAAGCAGCGCGTCAAAGCTTTCCTGCGCTTGGCGGATTTGTATTTCGATGAGCGTCAGTATGCCTCAGCTCAGGCTTACTACGACAGCACACTCAAGAAAATTGACGACAAACACGACCGGTATCTCATCATTAAAACACGCGCGGAGTCTTTGACTGAGTTGGTGGGGCATTTGGATGCCATTGATTTGTTTGACAGTTTGAATACGATTTGTGCCCTTGATCCTTCAGCGCTCGAAAAGAAACTGGAGGATATTGCCAAGAGCCTGGCTTATGAGGCAGAGCAGCAGCGCATCGAAGATGAGCGCCGAGCAGCAGAAGCTGCGGCAGCTGCAGAGGCGAACGGCATCAGTGGAACATTTTGGTGTTATAACGACGAGCTGCTGGAAAAGGGAAAGACAGGCTTCCAGGATGAATGGGGCGATCGTCCATTGAAGGATTATTGGCGCTTGCAATCGAAACTTGCAGAATCGTTTGGCCCGGGCGAAGAGGTCATTGAAACAGCAGAAGCGGCGGCCGACAGCACAGGTGCCGCACCGGAGGATAAGTACAAGACGCCGACTGCTGAAGAGCTGAGGTCCTCTCTACCGTGCGACAACACATCTGAAATGACACGCATCAAAGCGGATGCTGCTGAAGGCTATTACAACGCCGGTGTGGTGTACAAAGAGAAATTGGATGACGACGATAATGCGATAAGCACGTGGGAAGAGCTGTTGGCTAACATGGACGAGAGCAGCTATCACCCAACGACCTACTATCAGTTATTCCGCACGTGGATGGCCAAGGAGAATACGAAGGGTTATGTGAAGAATCCGTTTTGTGAGAGTTGTAACTCGAAGTACTGGGGCGATGAAATTAAGTCACGCTATCCGGGAACCGACTGGGCGATGTTGGTTGACAATCCCGGTTATCTCGATATTCAGGATATGAAGAAGGCGAAGGAGAATGAAGCGTATGAGCGTGCTTATTCCTTCTATGCATCGCGCAGTTATGGAAGGGCAAAAACCTACTGCGATAGCGTCATAACCGCAGACCCGCAAAACGGGTTATTGTGCAAATACAAGTTATTGCGCGCGGTGTGTGTAGGCTATTCAGATGCACCTTACGGGGTGAAAGAAAATTACCAGCGCGAACTGAATACGTTGGTTCAGGAATGTCCCGGTACACCGGAAGCTTCGCGGGCAGATCAGTTGTTGCGTGCGATATCAGGTTCGGAGCCACCGGCTCAGAATCCATTGGCACCCCCAACAACGGCTGCATTGGATAGCCTCTCGCAGTCAGCGGTTCCGACAGATTCGTTGTCGATGGAAGAATTGGATGGGCCGTACAAGTTTGATGCAGCAGCTGAACATTACCTCGCCGTGTTGATGCCGGTTCAGGGAAGCGACATACAGGCCGCGAAGGCAGCAGCGGCGGATTTTAACCTGGTGTTTTTTAATTCGGCTCAGCTGCGCGTAACGAATAACTTGTTGGATAAGGATTATCACATGTTGTTGATTAAGTCATTCAAGTTATTGGATGAAGGCAAACAGTATTTGAACGCCTTCACTTCGGATACCGATAAGCTGGCGGGCATCAACGTGAATGGCAATCATGTTTTTTTGATTTCCAAGCAGAATTACATAGCTTTGTTCAAAGGGAAAGACTACACGCGATACCTTGACTTTTTTGCGCGGTATTACTAGTGGTTTTCTTCCTGACTAACCCGACCTGACCCATGTTTCCTAAACAGCCCAAGCCCATGGCAAAACCAACAGAGTCCGTTCCCGATATGGGGATTAATCGCATTGTGGAAGGTACAAGTATCGAAGGTGAAATCCGTTGCGAGAGCAACATTCGCATCGATGGTTCATTCATCGGAAACCTGAGTACCAAGGGCCGATTGGTCATAGGACCTGCCGGTCGAATCGAAGGCATCGTGAATTGTCAAAATGCCGAGATTGAAGGGTTGGTAAAGGGTAAACTCTACGTGCAACAAATGCTTTCACTCAAAGGAACAGCAAAGGTCGAGGGTGATATTTTCACCGATAAGCTGGCGGTTGAACCGGGTTCATCATTCACCGGCGCTTGCAACATGGGCGCGAAGGTGAAGGAGATGAAAAATGAATCGCAATTGGATGGCGTTGCCTCAGCCACCCGATAAGGGAAAGAATCCCGTTTTACGTTTCACATCGGTAGCCACACAGATGGCCATCACCATTTTTTTGGGCGTATGGGGAGGGATTCAGCTCGATCGTTATTTAGGGTTTGAATCACCGATTATGACACTCATCTGCTCGCTGTTGGGAGTTGTCATGGCTGTGTATATTGTGATTCGTGACGTATTGCGTAAGCCCTGATATTTGTACCAATGAATTCCAAAGCTTTTCTTGTTCCGCTCGCGATTGCAACCATCGTGTTGTATGTGCTGGCCATTGCGGTGTTGTTTCTCGTTAAAAAGCCGATGCCCGATGCGGTTTGGGTGCTGATACCACTGTATGGTGTAGTTACGTATTTCTTATATCAAATGATAGCTTCATCCAGCGCGAAATCACCGCATCGATTTGTAGCTTCAGTCAATGGTTCCGTTTTGATTAAGCTGTTCATGTCGGCCATCATTGTTGGTGGTTATTTCTATTTGAAGCTTCCCGGAAAGAAGGCATTGGCGCTCGCGGTGATGGGCATTTATGCGATTTACACCACGGTGCTTGTTCGTGAATTGTTGCCCGTCCTTCGCAAAGGAAAGCCATGAACAATCAGCAGCGTTATCATGTCATTGGATTGATGAGCGGTACTTCGCTCGACGGGTTGGATGTGGCCTATTGTTCTTTCGTTTGGGATGACCGCTGGCATTTTGAAATCCACGAGGCGCAAACAGTTGCGTATAATGATGAATGGCGAGAGCGTTTAACCAAGGCTCATACAGTGAGCGGTCTGGAATTAACAGCATTGCATGTGGATCTCGGCAAGTTGCATGGTGATTGGGTGAATCAATTCGTTCGCCAACATCAGCTGCAACCAAACTTTATCGCATCCCATGGTCACACGGTTTTTCATCAACCGGAGCGCGGCATTACGCTTCAAATTGGAAGTGCCCCGCACATTGCTGCAGCAACAGGCATTGATGTCATTTCGGATTTTCGTTCGATTGACGTTGCACTTGGAGGACAAGGAGCGCCGCTGGTTCCGATAGGCGACATTTTTTTGTTTGGTGAATATCCGATGTGCTTGAATCTGGGAGGAATAGCGAATGTGTCGGTTAAGCGGTCGCTCCAAATTGAGGCGTACGATATCAGCCTATGTAACATCGCGCTGAACCATTTTGCCGAGAAACTCGGATTCGCCTACGATGCCGGAGGTAAGCTCGCGCGCTCGGGCAGCGTCGACCAATCACTGTTGGACGCGTTGAATGCATTGAATTTTTTTCATCAGTCCGCCCCGAAGTCATTGGGAAAGGAATTTTGGCTGCAAACATTTTTACCCACTATAGAATCACATGCTGTGCGTGTGCACGATGCGTTATGCACGCTGACGGAGCATATTGCCATGCAGATAGCGGCCTCTGTATCGAATGCAGAGCCGGGTAGGATGTTGGTTACAGGCGGTGGTGCTCATAACACGTTTTTGTTGGAACGACTTGCGGCGCACACGAATCACGAATTGGTGGTGCCTGAAAAGCGCATTGTTGATTTCAAGGAAGCGCTGATTTTCGCCTTCTTAGGAGTGCTTCGCATGAACCATCAACCGAATGCATTGACCACTGTTACCGGTGCGCTGCGCGATAGTATTGGTGGCGCTGTTTATTGCGCACGATGAGCGTTCCCGTTCTACATTAGCCGCGAAAATCAAGTCTATGAAAGAGTTATTGGCGAAGTACGAAAGCAAGCGTCCGGAGATTGTATTTGAGTGGAAGGATCCGTTCACCGAAGCGGAAGGTTGGGTTGTGATCAACTCCTTGCGCGGTGGCGCTGCCGGCGGCGGCACACGCATGCGTGCGGGCCTGGACAAACGCGAAGTGGAATCGCTAGCCAAGACGATGGAGATCAAGTTCACCGTGAGTGGACCGCAGATTGGTGGTGCTAAGAGCGGCATCAACTTCGATCCGCGCGATCCGCGCAAACAGGAAGTGCTTGAGCGCTGGTTTGCCGCTGTAACGCCATTGCTGAAGCATTACTACGGTACTGGCGGCGATTTGAATGTGGATGAAATACACGAGGTGATTGCCATCACGGAGGAGTGTGGAATCTGGCATCCGCAAGAGGGTGTTTTCAATGGACATTTTGGCCCAACGGAAGCGCAGAAAGTGAAGCGCATAGGCAACTTGCGCCAAGGCGTGATCAAAGTGTTGGAAGACGCTGTTTACAGCCCTGACATCGATCGCAAGTATCGCGTGGCAGACATGATTACCGGTTTTGGTGTTGCGGCTTCCGTGAAGCATTACTATGAATTGTGGGGCGGACAGTTGAAGGGGAAGCGCGTAATCGTGCAGGGTTGGGGAAATGTGGCTGCAGCTGCGGCGTATTACTGCACGCAGGAAGGCGCGTTGGTTGTGGGTATCATCGATCGCACCGGAGGTATTATTGATGAGCAAGGACTGGATTTCAATGCCGTCAAGAAGTTATTTCTGGAAAGAAAGGGCATGCAATTGAGCGCGCCGAATATGTTGAGTTTTGATGAAGTGAATGCGCGCATCTGGGATGTAAAGGCAGATGTGTTTTTGCCCTGTGCGGCATCGCGATTAGTGACCGATGACCAGATGAAACGCATGATAACTGCGGGTCTCAGCGTGGTGAGTTGTGGAGCGAATGTTCCTTTTGCGGATGCGCAAATTTTCTATGGACCGATTGCGGAATATGCTGATGAGCACATCAGCGTGATTCCCGATTTCATTGCGAACTGTGGAATGGCGCGCGTGTTTGCCTACCTCATGAGTAACGGTGATGTAGACATGACCGATCGCGGAATTTTTGAAGACACATCGCATACCATTCGACAGGCGCTTCAGCAAATTCACCTGGGACACCGCGAAAAAACAGGACTCACACGTGCAGCATTTGAAATTTCATTGAAAAAATTAGTCTAAATGGAAATAGCCATCCTTATCGTTTTTATCCTCGGGTATATCTGCATAGCCGCAGAGCATGCGGTTAAAATTGATAAGGCGGCCACCGCATTGCTCACCGGCACTTTGTGTTGGACCTTGTATTTCATCGGTGGAGGAAATGCAGCCATGTTAAGTGAGCACGTTGCTGAAGGAGGCGTTGCTGATGTTTACGCATTTCTGGATCATCGCCTCATGCATCATTTGCAGGAAATATCCGGAATTCTCTTATTCCTAATGGGCGCAATGACGATTGTAGAATTGATTGATGCGCATGAAGGCTTTAAGGTGATTACCGACCGAATCACGTCGCGCAACAAGGTGAAGCTGATGTGGACGGTTGCGCTCTTATCGTTCTTTCTTTCGGCGGCACTTGACAATTTGACCACAGCCATCGTCATGATTTCACTGACGCGCAAGTTGATTGATGACCAGCAAACGCGTTGGTTTTTCGGGGGTATCATTATCATCGCTGCGAACGCCGGTGGTGCCTGGTCACCGATTGGAGATGTGACAACAACTATGTTGTGGATTGGTCATCAGATCACCGCGGGCTCGATTGTGCCCAGCATCTTTATTCCAAGTATGATGAGCCTGCTTGTTCCTCTGGTTGTTTTGTCTTTCATCCTGAAGGGTGAAGTAAAACGCCCGGAGTTCAAAGAGCACATCGAGCATATGGCGAGCAAGCGCGATCGACAATTGGTTTTCTTTTTGGGCGTCGGAGGTTTGTTGTTGGTTCCGGTTTTCAAGACGGTTACTCACTTGCCACCCTTTATGGGGATGATGTTTTCGTTGGGATTAATCTGGATGGTGACGGAATTAATTCACAGCCGAAAGATTATGGAGGAGCGCAGCAAGTACAGTGCGCTTCAGGCGTTGCGTAAGATTGATATGCCATCGGTGTTGTTTTTCCTGGGGATATTATTAGCGGTGGGTGTCTTGAATGAGACAGGTCAATTGACTGCGCTATCGGCCTTTTTAAAAGATAGCCTCGGAAATATTTACGCCATCAATGTGGCGATTGGATTGTTGTCGGCCATCATCGACAACGTGCCCTTGGTTGCGGCCTCCATGGGTATGTATGAAGTATCGCCTGCCTTGGTTGGTGATGCGTGGGCTGATTTGTTTGTCCAGGACGGTGCATTCTGGCACTTTCTCGCCTACACTGCAGGCACAGGCGGCAGCATACTCATCATTGGCAGTGCAGCCGGTGTAGCGGTGATGGGCATCGAGAAAATCACCTTTACCTGGTATCTGCGCAACATAGCGCCTTGGGCGTTGTTGGGGTATTTGGCGGGATGTGCGGTGTATGTTCTTTGAGGATTATAGTGCTGTAGGATTGCAGGATTATAGTGTTCGCTGAAGTATTCAAGTTAGTTCGAATACCCATTGTTTTTCGTGCTTTTGATAACCTCGGAATAAGAAGGGGTGCGACTGCCATTCCCTATAATCCTGCAATCCTAAACCCCTACAATCCTCATACGGCTATCAACATCCCCCACTAAATAAGTTTTCATTTCACCCGAAACGCCGCAGCAATTCCGTAGCAATTTTCGCGTTGACTGCCCGAGAAGCGGTAGTAGGTACATTTTTATCTGAAAACAAACACATGGACATTCTCTTTTTTCTTCAAGAATCACTTGGCGCTATTCAGGATGGCGTAGGTATTACTCCACCAACTGTAGGCGCGCCCGTGGGCAATTTTAGTGTTATGGACCAACTCATGAAGGGCTGGTACATCTACGTTCCTCAGTTAATTATGAGTGTTATCGCCGTGTATGTGATTATCGAACGCACACTCACGGTTGGTCGCGCCGATAAGGAAGAGGCCAACTTCATGGAGAAAATCAAGGAGTATGTGAGTCAGGGTAAATTAGATAGTGCACGCAATCTGTGCAGTACCTCACAAACGCCTGTTGCGCGTATGATTGAGAAGGGCATCAGCCGCATAGGGAAACCAATGGAAGACATTAAGAAAGCCATTGAAAACGTGGGTAAACTTGAAACAGCGAAGCTCGATCGCAACGTGGCCATATTAGCGACTATTGCCGGTATCGCTCCTGTGTTTGGATTCTTGGGTACAGTGTTCGGCGTAATTGTCATCTTCCGCGATATCGCAGAGGCGGGTAGCCTACAGATTGGAACCGTTTCCGAAGGTTTGTACTTGAAGATGATTTCATCAGCCGTGGGTCTGATTGTATTCATGATTGCCTATGTGGGTTACAACACACTAGTGACGCGCATCAACAAGGTGGTGAATAAGATGGAAGCGAACGCAGTGGAGTTCATGGACATTCTCGAACAACCAACGCACTAACCCATGGATTTCGGAAGAAGAAACAAAGTACATGTGGAGCCTGCGATGTCGGCCTTGTCTGACATCATCTTCATGCTCCTCATTTTCTTCATCATTGCCAGTACGCTGGCGGTAAATGGAGAGCAGGTGAATTTGCCGAAGACCTCAACAGGCACGCCGACACAATCGACCGTGACTGTTACGATCACTTCTGACTTGCGCTATTTGGTCAACAACAACGAGGTGGCCAAAGAAGAAGTAGAGCTGAAGCTTCAAGCTATCTTGAGTAACTCCGCTGATAAAAAAGTGGTGTTAAATATTGATCGCGACGTACCAACGGGTGAAACAATTGAGTTGTTCGCTGTACTAAAGCAAAACGGCTGGAATCCATTTATTGCTACCAAGCCGAAAGAAGAGTAAAGCATCATGGCAAATCTTGTAGAAACCGATCGCAGATGGTCCCTGACGGGCACCTTGTTATTCCACATCACCATCATTGGTTTGTTGTTCTTGATGAAGTGCGGCAACGGTGGTGGCGGGGGTAATGGCGGTTTGGGCTACACCGGGTTGATGTCACTCGATGCGGCGGGACTTGGCACAATGGTCGACGGTGAGGGTTATGTGCCTATGCCGGAACCCGTCATCGAAGAACCTACGCCTGAGGCAATGGAAGAGACCAACGCGATTACGGATGATTCTTCAGAAGAAGCGCCCGTAATCAGTGATAAGAAGCAGTCAGAGAATCGCAAATCGGATACGCAGGTTCGCAAAGACAATCCCCAACAGCAGCAAACGCAGCAGCAGGTTTCCAACAACCTGAACAACGCGTTTAACAACATCAAAGGCGGAAGCGGAAATACTACAGGCACGGGTCAGCAAGGGGATCCCAATGGATCTATTGACGGACGCGGAGTTCTTGGAGGTAGCGGAAGTGCCGGCACCGGAGGCGGCACCGGTGGTGGCAATGGAACAGGGGTGGGCACCGGCACCGGTGGAGGTTCAGGGCCGAATTGGTCTCTCGCCGGTCGTCAGATTTTGAACAACCCGAAAGTACAAGGCAATGCCCCCGATGAAGGAACAGTCACCGTTGACATCTGGGTGGATAAAAACGGCAACGTAACCAAGGCCATTGCCAATGCAGCTAAATCCAACACCTCCAGCGGAACCCTGTTCAAAATGGCGGAGGATGCTGCGCGCAAGGCGAAATTCAATAGCAGTCCGGCAGGCAACGAGCAGAAGGGGACTATCAAGATTACGTTCAAGCTGCACTAACTCTCGGCTGACCCCGTGACCTACTCGCAAACCCTCGACTATCTCTATTCTCAACTTCCCATGTTTCATCGCGTGGGTCCCGCAGCCTATAAGCCGGGATTGGATAATACATGGGCACTGCTTGAATTGGTCGGAAATCCGCATGAGGAATTGAAGACTGTGCACATTGCAGGTACTAATGGCAAAGGCAGTACGTCGCACATGATTGCGTCAGCACTGCAATTGGCCGGATATAAGACAGGTCTTTACACGTCACCGCATCTCAAAGACTTTCGCGAACGCATTCGCATCAATGGCGTGATGATTCCCGAGGGTGAGGTGGTCACGTTTGTCGAGCGGTATCATGAAGCGTGGCAAGTCATTCAACCCTCGTTTTTTGAGATTACTGTGGCCTTGTGTTTTTGGTACTTCAAGCGCGAAGGTGTTGACATCGCGGTGATTGAAACGGGTCTGGGCGGCAGGTTGGATAGCACGAATGTGATTGTGCCGGAGGTATCAGTCATTACCAACATCGGTTACGATCACATGAATTTGTTGGGGGATACCATCGAAAAAATTGCCGCAGAGAAGGCGGGCATCATCAAAAACGGCACTCCCGTAGTGTTGGGAGCCATGCGGGAAGAAGCGCGTTTGGTGATGGAAGAAACGGCGAAGCGTATGAACGCGCCACTTCTTGATTCATCCCTCCTTTCGCATCGTGCTATTCCGATCAGCGCATTGAAGGGGTTGTATCAAAATGAAAATCGCGCAACAGCTTTTCTGGCACTAAAAACACTTAATGTATTGGGTTGGAGATTGACTGAAAACCACATTGCAGAAGGCTTCGAGCGCGTCGTGGAGCTTACAGGGTTATTGGGTCGTTGGCAGCAATTGAAGGAACACCCATTGGTTATTGCTGATGTTGCCCATAATGAAGACGGTATCCACGCAGTGCTCGAGCAAATCAAACAAACACCGCATCAGCATTTGCATTTCGTGTTAGGTCTGGTGGGAGATAAGGATGTCACGCGCGTGTTGAAGATGCTTCCTCAATACGCAACCTATTATTTCTGTAAGGCTGATATTCCAAGGGGATTGGACGCACAACTCCTTCAAGACCAAGCGATGAATTTTCAACTGACAGGTTCGGCTTATCTGTCGGTTCGACAAGCGTATGAGGCGGCGTGTGGAGCTGCGGTGGAGGATGATTTAGTTTTTATTGGTGGATCGGTGTTTACGGTCGCAGAGGTATTGTAGAAAAATGCTTTCACGCAAAGAGACGCAAAGAGAAAAGATTTCACGCAAAGGAGCGCAAAGGGAGAATCACGCAAAGAACGCGATGTGGAAGCCCCCCTTTGGAAAGCGAAACTATTGTCCTCTCTGCGTGTAATTCCTCCGCGGGCTCTGCGAGAAAAAATGCTTTCACGCAAAGGGGCGCAAAGGTAGAATCACGCAAAGAACGCGATGTGGAAGGCCCCCTTTGGAAAGCGAAACTATTGTCCTCTCTGCGTGTAATTCCTCCGCGGGCTCTGCGAGAAAAAATGCTTTCACGCAAAGGAGCGCAAAAGGTAGAATCACGCAAAGAACGCGATGTGGAAGGCCCCCTTTGGAAAGCGAAACTATTGTCCTCTCTGCGTGTAATTCCTCCGCGGGCTCTGCGAGAGAAATGCTTTCACTGCGAGAAGTCCTTATTCTCCCACCGCATAGAGAATCGGCCTCGACGGCGCTGCATCATTGCGGAAAGCAGCCACTTGCAAATTCAACAAGTACAATCCATCTGCGACAGCATCATCCACAAACACCATCTCCGTAATTGTGGCTTGCATGCGTGGTTGCTTCGGGTAATTCCAAAAGGCATGATGCGCCAGTAATTTTCCCTGATCTTCTTCGCGATCAATGGAGGGCAGGTCTACCAGCAAGTGTTGAACACCACTATCAGCAAGCCACTGCGCCGCTTGGGCTTCCAGATAAGTAAAATTCGTATTGGAGTAGTTTGCTTGCAATTTCTGCGATGTGTTGGGAAGCGTGCGAATGATGACTGCTTCAGGGATGTCGGCTCCAATGGCTTGCTTCAACTGCGCCAACGTAACAATGGTATCGCCTGCTTTTATTCCCTCGCCATCAGAAGCCGCGCGTTCGGGCGTCACACTAATCACCCTTGCCAACCACCAATAGCGTTCGAGACCACATTCAATGGACACTAAATCGCGAGAAATATGTCCCACCGTTTCGGTATGTGTGCCGTGTGCGTGCGGGTTGAAGAAGATGTCGTTGAAGTTCACCTTTCCACCAAGCTTCACACTTCCCGTGAAATATTGATTGAGCACGGGTGAAATGCGCATGGGGTCTGCATACCAGGCGCGTGGCCCTTGTGGGTGCATGGGAATTGAAATATCCAGAGGCTTGGATAAATCAATAGTGAATGTTTGTTGATTCAGTTCTATGCGTGCAATCATGATTCAAGAATAAACAAATCCGAAGCGATACGGTCTGCTTTGAGTAATCCTTCTGTGGTGAGTTTGATCGTGTCGTTTTCCAGCACCATCAATCCTTCGTCAATCCATTGTGTGATGCTTTCCTTTTCAGTGCTGAGCAAATCAAAACTGAAAGCATCACGCATGAACTTCAGGTCAACTCCCCAAGTCGTGCGCAGGCGCGTCATGAGGTACTCATTGCACCGCGTGCGTCGGTCGAGCGTCTCCACTTCGAAATGCGGCGTGCCATTGAGCCAGCCTTGTGTATAACGCGCGTTATTCGAAACATTCCATTGGCGACTGTCACCGTTAAATGAATGAGCCGAGGGACCAACACCAAGGTAATGTTTGCCCTGCCAATAGGCGCTGTTGTGCTTTGACTCCATGCCGGGCAAGCAAAAATTGGAAACCTCATATTGCTGAAAACCACTGCGATGGAGCTCGTGAACGAGTGTTAGAAAATGGCCGCGACTGACACTGTCATCCACCGCTTGAAGTTCTTGCTTGGCGGATTGATGGCCGAAAACAGTCTTCGGTTCAATGGTCAAGCTATACGCGCTGATGTGTTGGATGTTCAAGTCTACCGCTTTGCGAATATTGTCGAGCCAGTTGCGGTCCGTCATCCCCGGAATACTGTATATGAGATCAATGGTGATGTTCTGAAAACCCCTATCCTGCGCACATTTCACCGCATAATCTGCTTGGGACGCGTTGTGCGCGCGGTTCATCCATTTCAAATCTTCATCACGAAAACTTTGAATGCCGATGCTGAGTCGATTCACAGGTGTACGCGCCAGCTCGAGGATTTTTAGATACGTCAGATCATCGGGATTGGCTTCCAGCGTGATTTCTGCTTGTTGATTGACAGTGTAGTATTTGAAAACGTTGTCGAGCAGCCGGTTGAGGTCATCAGTCGGCAGCAGCGAAGGTGTTCCGCCACCGAAGTAGATAGTGTCAATCGTTTCATTTTCCAGGTAAGCCGCCCGCGCCCGGGTTTCCCTCATGAGCGCGCTCACCATTTCGTCCATTGACCTTGTCTGGGTAGAGAAGTGGAAGTCGCAGTAATGGCATGCTTGACGACAAAACGGGATGTGGAAATAGATGCCGGCCATAACGCGAAAGTACCTAGCTTCGCGGAAAAATCCGGCAGATGATTAAAGCAACAGTCAATGGCACGACGACCTTTCAGTTGAATATCGCCGATCGCCAGGCAGAGGTCGATGGTAAACGCTATGCGTTGGATGTGGTCCATACGGGTGAAGGTCATTCGCATTGGTTAATGGAAAACCGCTCGATGGTCGCAGAGGTTGTTGCTTCTAATCCTGAAACCAAGGAGTTCACCGTGAAGGTGAATAACAACATCTACCGTGTTCAGTTGAAAGACAAGTACGATGAATTGTTGGAGAGTCTGGGCATGGAAGCCGCCGGTAAAAAGCGCATTACGGAAGTGAAAGCGCCGATGCCCGGCCTCGTGTTGAACGTGTTGGTCAAGGAGGGCGACACCGTTACCAAAGACACACCGCTGTTGATTTTGGAAGCCATGAAAATGGAGAATGTCATCAAGAGCGCAACGGACGCTGTCATCAAACGCATTTGCGCAGTCAGAGGTGTCCCTGTAGAAAAGAACGCTGTTCTAATCGAGTTTCAATAGTTCCCATCATACTAAAGGCTGTTGAATAACGTTGTGTATAACTGGCGGCCGACGCTGATTTAGACATGCGTCCATGCGGTCGGCTTTTTCTAAATTGCGAACGTTGAACTTTGGATGCCTCATGCTATCGAGAAGCCCATATTTTCTGTCGTTGATAATGCTCATGTTCGGAAGACTTTCTGCACAGGGCCAGGCCTGTGACCAGGCGCTGGAGAATTACTTGTGCGCCGATGAACAGCAGCAAGTGGACTCCTTGCTCCCTTCCATTTTCTTCAATAATTGCATGAGTGTGACGTCTACAGCGTGGTATTCGTTTCATACCAACAGCGAGGATGGCGGATCGATTGACATCAACATTGAATTTGTTGACTGCGATTATACCACCGAGGGGGATAATGATTTCATTTATGTGACGGTATTCGAGTTGATTGATGGCTTTGAACCCTGTATCTCGTTTGATTCATACGACTGGCCATGTGGCAGTGATGATGAGTCGTTCAGTTATTCGGTTCCATCCGATTCGTTGGAAGCCGACACCGATTATATCGTGGTTGTAGGATCAAATCACGACCCCATATACGGCCCATGCGCATTCAATATGACCATTACCGGCAGTGCATTGGATATCGTAGCACGTGTGGATCCACTATCGGTATCACTTGGGGAGTCGGCGAGTCTCTTTGTTGATGGAACCGAGGGCCCGGTGCAATGGACACCCGGTCAGTATTTAGACGATCCAACGAGCATTAATCCAACAGTTGTGGCTGAAGAAACCACTTCTTTTCAGGTCAGTGCACAGGTGGGTGAATGTGAGGTAACAGATGTGGTTTCGCTAACGATTGGTACGCCGATCGATATTTATAACTCGATTTCTCCTAATGGTGATGGCATCAACGATGTGTGGAATATTGGTGATATCGAGCGTTTCCCGACGTGTCAGGTGGAAGTATTCGATCGCTGGGGACAAAGCGTGTTTAAGTCGGTGGGTTATCAGCAGCCGTGGGACGGAACTTTCAAAGGCCGCTATCTTCCCACTGCGGCCTATTACTTCGTGATTGAATTGAATTCTTTAGAAGTGACCATTCCCCCAATTTTGGGAACCATAAGTATTGTGCATTGAAATGAGATTAAGGGTTTTTATAGGATTATTTGTGTTGATGATGGGCTCTATGCGTGCCCAGCAATTGCCACATTTTACCTATTTCACCTATAACTACATGCAATACAATCCGGCTGTGGTTGGCACTGCACCTTGTCTGGATTTGAAGTTTGGGTTGCGCCGCCAGTGGAAGGGCTTCGAGGACGCACCAACTACAGGCTTTGCCAATATTCACGGGAAGATTGGAAAGAAATCAGAGTTTCATTTTAATGGGTTGGGTGCTACTGTAGAAAATGACGATGCCGGCCCATTCAATTACACTAACATCACAGTCAATTACGCGTACCACAAGAAGCTTTCAAATAAGTACTTTTTAGCGACAGGTTTTGGCCTCGGTTTTTCGCAGTATAGCGTGGATTACGGGCAAATGACTTTCGAGAACCAAAACGCTGAAACAGCCATTTTCGGTATCGTGAATGACTTCATCTTTCCCATGTTCAACGCCGGTATTTGGTTGTATAGGCCAGACCGTTTCTACGGCTTATCGGTTCGAAGCCTGAACAACAAAAAGATTGATGGTTTTACAGACTCCCAAGTTCGGCGTCACTACACGTTTGCCAACGGTTATGCAACACGCGTTACTACCGAGCTCACCTTTAAACCGGCCTATCTCATTAACTATGTGGGGAAAAGCAGACCATCTATTGACCTTCAGTTAATGCTGTCGTACAAAGACATGGTCGACGTGGGTGTTGGCGCCCGCTCAGGCCATGGATTCGCTGCGCTGATCAAACTGTCTGCAATTCGCTATGTGACGATTGGTTACGCATACGACGTAACGATGAACAAGATTCGCTACACCGCAGGCAGCACACACGAGATAGTCGTGGGTTTGCGTGCGTGTAAAGAGGGCAATAAAATGTACGTTCCCTGCGCTGCCTACGATTGAGATGGATATCGAAACATTTCGCCTTTATTGCTTGTCTAAACCCGGTGTGTCGGAGCATTTACCGTTTGATGATCGAACGCTCGTATTTAAGGTGGGCGGAAAAATGTTTGCCTTGTGTGACTTGGAGGAATTTGATGGGGTGAACTTGAAGTGCGATCCGGAGAGGGCTGTGGAGTTGCGCGAGCAATACGATGCTGTTCAACCGGGTTATCACATGAATAAGACCCATTGGAATACAGTGAAGGTAGGTGGCGATGTTAACGGAAGATTACTGCAAGAGCTCATCGATCACAGTTATGAGTTGATTGTGTCGAGTTTGCCAAAAAGGGAACGTGAAAAACTTTGCTAAGAGGGTCATATTTCTCCCACAATGGAGTTATAGTTTTGAGTAAACAAATCGTACCATGGAAAATACGCAGAAGTACACCCGCCTTCGGGAATTAGCCGCCGAGATTGAGTTCAACGTGCAATTGCTGACTGTTGGAAAATTGTCAACGTCGGAACTGGAAACCCTCACCGAACAAACGCGCGAATTGTTTGAGCGATTGGTGGTGCTGCGTTACATGGCCTATGATGAATCCGTTAATGGCACGTCAAAAACCGCGGCAGTTGTTCAAGAGCATGTGGTTGCAGAGACACCGACAACAGCTCCTGTTGAGCCCGTTCGCGAGGAGGTGAAGTGGGAGCCCACGAACCAAGTGTCGCTGATTGACGCCATTGAAGAGGTAACTAAGACAGAACCGGCAGCGCCATTGTTCAGCTTTCAGCCTGAACTGCGCGATGAGCCCGTGATTTCCAATACACTGTTTGATTTGGCCGCTTTGCCCGCAACAGAAAGCGTGAATGAAATGTTGGCCAAGGCGATGGGTTCGCGTGAAACCCTTGCCGAGAAACTCGAACACAAGCCTATCGCTGATTTGAAAGATGCCATTAGTCTAAATCAACGCTTCCAGTTTTCCCGTGAGTTATTCAAAGGCAACAATCAGGATTACGAAATAGCTATTGATCACTTGAATCGTACCACGCGCGAAGATGCCCTGTTGCATGTTGAGGTGTTGCGTGCAAAGTATAGCTGGAATACAGAGTCGGCAGTTGCGCATGACTTCATGCTGTTGATCGAACGCCGCCACCAATAATCGGGCTGTGAAACTCTATGTGGTGCCAACGCCGATTGGCAATTTGGAGGATATTACGCTGCGTGCATTGCGCATTCTCAAAGAGTGTGATTTCATTTTAGCCGAAGACACACGTGAATCGAGAAAGCTACTAGCCCATTTCAGTATTGACAAGCCGGTTTATTCTTATCATCAAAACAACGAGCACGCTATTGTCAAAGGGCTCGTCGAAAAAATTCGCACGCAGCAGAGTGTCGCGCTCGTTACCGATGCCGGTACTCCCGCCATTAGTGACCCCGGTTATTTACTGGTAAGAGAGTGTATACGGGAGAATATTTCAGTAGAATGTTTGCCCGGCGCAACAGCCTTTGTGCCGGCTCTTGTTGTGAGTGGCTTGCCCTGTGAGCAATTCGAATACATCGGTTTTCTGCCGCATAAAAAGGGCAGAGAGACGCGTTTCAAGGCGATTGCCGCAAGCGAGATCACCACAGTGATGTATGAAAGTCCGCATCGTCTGCTCAAGACCTTAGAGCAATTGCAACAATTCTGTGGACCGCAGCGCGCCATCTCGGTAAGTCGCGAAATCAGCAAGAAGTTTGAGGAAACCGTGCGCGGTACAACCGCGGAAGTGCTGCAGCATTTTCAAGAGAATGAACCGCGCGGCGAATTTGTGATTGTGGTTTCGGGGGCGGAGTAATCACCCAAAAATCCGGCTGAACAAATCGCCCACTTTGGCCACGGGAATCACCTTGATTTTCTTGGAGAACCCTTCCAGTCCTTTGTTGTATTTCGACACGTAGATTTCTTCGAAACCAAGTTTGGTCGCTTCCTGAATGCGCGAATCGATGCGGGTTACAGGACGTATTTCACCACTCAACCCCACCTCACCGGCAAAACAGGTGAGTTTGGGAATAGCGATTTCTGCATTGCTGGAAAGGATGGCTGTAATCACCGCCAAGTCCATGGCAGGATCTTCCAAACGCATACCCCCGGCGATGTTGAGAAACACATCTTTCATCGCTAATCGAAACCCGCATTTTTTTTCCAATACAGCGAGCAGCATGTTGAGGCGGCGCACATCGAAACCCGTTGTGCTGCGTTGAGGAGTTCCGTATACCGCTGTGCTCACCAGCGCTTGAATTTCAACGAGCAACGGTCGCGCTCCTTCAAGTGTAGCTGCTATGGCAGCTCCTGTCAAGTCATCTGTCTGTGAGTGTATGAGTATTTCGGAAGGATTGGCGACCTCGCGCAATCCTGCCCCTTGCATTTCATAAATCCCCAATTCATTGGTACTGCCGAAGCGGTTTTTGGTGGTGCGCATCAGGCGGTAGATGTGATGGCGATCACCTTCGAATTGCAGCACAGTATCCACCATGTGTTCGAGGACCTTCGGTCCGGCGAGTGTTCCTTCTTTGGTGATATGGCCAATGAGAAACACAACCGTATTTGTTTCCTTCGAAAACTTCATCATGCGCGAGGCGCATTCACGTACTTGCGAAACGCTGCCGGGGGAACTTTCTATGCTCTGTGAAGCTAATGTTTGAATGGAGTCGATGATGAGTACATCGGGCTTGATTTCCTCCGCATGAAGTAGAATGTTTTCCAGCGAAGTTTCCATCAACACCAGGCAGCGCGGGTTCTCTAACCCTAAGCGCTCTGCGCGCATGCGTATTTGCTCTTCGCTTTCTTCACCGCTTACATAAAGCACAGACAGATTGAGTTGCTTGAGCGCTAATTGCAGCATCAGTGTGCTCTTGCCAATACCGGGCTCTCCGCCGAAAAGAATTAAACTTCCGGGCACCAATCCTCCACCGAGAACCCGATTCAATTCCTGATCGATAATCGGATAGCGCGGAAGTTGTGCGGACTGCAAATCATGAATAGGTCGTGGCTTGGAAAGTTTTTGCGTGGAACGCACACCGCCCACGCCTGTCTCCTGCTTTTGAACGACCTCTTCAACAAATGAATTCCATTCGCCGCAGTTAGGGCATTTACCCACCCACTTCGGTGATTGCGTGCCACACGACTGGCAGAAGTATGCTGTTTTTACTTTGCTCATGCCGGGCGAAAGTAGAAAAGAAAAAGGCCACGCATGAGCATGGCCTATTTTATAACTGAGAGGAATATTATCGAATAATCTGAATGGCTCCCTTGTATTCAGTGCGAATACCGTAAGGCAGTTTCAAGATGTACCAATACGTTCCGTCCGCAAGGTCCTGCGCGCGCCAGTCATTGCGGTAGTTGGTGTTTTCATAGATGGCATTTCCCCAGCGATCGAAAACGGTCAATTCAGCGCCGGAATATTTTTCTAACCCCTCGATTTTGAAGCTGTCATTGCCTTGACCACCGTTTGGCGTAAAAACGTTCGGAATACGTACTTCGCAGGCATTCGATTGAATCTGCCATGTGGCTGTTGCAGATCCGCAGCCGTTGCTGATGGTAGCGGATAACTCAACAATGTCACCCAAGCAGCTTTGCGGTACATTGTCGGCACAATAGGAAAGTGCAGCGCTCGTCGTATTGATTACCTGACCGGGACAATTGGTCGTCCAGCTGATACTTGGATTTTCTGCCGCCGAAATCACTTCAAGTTCCTTGCATTCGTTTGGACAAAGGGCGAGCACTTCAGCGCTGCCCGATTCGGTTGAAGGTGCAGACGAAATATTGACGTTGACACAACCTTGCGCAGTCGAATTACAATTGAAGTTATCGGTTACGGAGTAGCAGTACTGTCCGTCTTCAGTGGCAATCACAGTGGCGTTGGAAGAATTCACCGGACCTGTCCACGAAGCAGAGTAGTCCGAATCAGAGAATCCGTTGGGAGCAGAGAATTCTACTTGAAGTGTTACCGCATCGTCGTTACACTCTAACACATTCGCAGGAAGTTCACCGGGATTGGTGATAGTGGCTGCTGCAACGCCGGTAACTACCGCGGTGGCAGGGTTGGATTCATCACAAGCATTGGAAACCACAACGGTGTAGGTCCCCGGAGAAGTAACGGTTAACGTCGATCCTGTATTTGTGCCCGGATTCCAGTCGTATTGCAGGGCAGGGTTGTCTTGTGATGATGCAATAGGATCAAGCGTTACACTTCCCGTGTTGCAGAGCGGTACATCTTGTAAAGAGGGCTCCGGCACATCAGGTTGGTACGATACGTTGAAGGAATCACTGTAGGTGCCACACGCGTTGGTGACGTTGGCGGTGATGGTCGTGTTGGTATAATCCGAGTAAGGTCCTATTTGTGCCGACAGTAAATCTCCCGATGGTGTAACCCCGGGACCATCCCACGAAATGGTGGCATTTCCGGAAGGATCGTTGACAATTGCCGTTTGCGCAGAAGTTTCGTCGTTACACAGCGCTACGCTCAAGCCGGGAGATAGTGTGATGCTCGGTGCTTGCGTGTATTCGATATCGTAACAGTAATCGAATGGGCAACTTGCATTGCTAAAGCATAGTTCATAGACGCCGTATTGTGTAGGCGTCCAGACGGTAGTCATTTGTGAGTTGTTGGTAAATGACCAGCCTCCGGGACCATCCACACTCCACGTTCCTGTTAGCTCAGTTGGAACACACGTTGATGCGCCGGACCAAACGGTTCCGGTGGTTAGCGGGGCCGGGATAATGGTTGGGCTTGATTGACCGCAGTTAATTACCCAAAGAGAGTTGCCTTGGAAGTTGTTGCCATTGGCAAAATATTCAATCGACATGCTGTCGCCGGCGCCAATCAAGATATCATCAAAAAGTGTGAGAGGACCGAATGAGGTAAGGAAGTATTCTTCGGTAGGTCCACCATCCGCAGGATAAACGTAGATATTGATGAATGAACCCTGCCAGCCGTTTTGGTTGGTGCTGAGCGCATAAATAATCAGATTGTCTTCCGGAGGCACAGAGTATCCGCAGAAGTCCAGGGGCTCAAAGCCATCGCAACGGATACCGGTGTTGTCGTCATTGGTGAGGCATGGAGTGGCAGGCGAGGTGTTCACCACTTTAATATTGAAGCCTTGACAGCCGGCAGAGTCGGTTACCAGAATTTGGTAGTTACCATTGATGTTTCCGGTCACTTGCGTGCAAGCTTCATCAAGGGGAGCACCGGTAACGAATTCGCCATCGAGGCCGGGATAAATCTGCCATTCGTAAGTAGCGTAATCACCCAACACGCAAATGACAGTATCGATACCCGGGCAGATTTGAATCGGCTCATTACCTCCCACTAATTGCGGGATGAAGTAGGGTGTCACATCGATATCCACCGTAGCGACAGCCGAGCAGAAACCATAGTAACCAACGACCGTAATCTCACCGGGTTGTGAAACTTCGGCAACATTACCGTTGTCGCCGTTGCTCCATTGGTACGAGTCGAACCCTTCAGTGGCGGTCAATTCTGTGACTTGACCCGCACAGATGTTCAACACACCGCTAATTTCAATCGGTGGCGGAATGATGTCTTCTACTAAAAACGTGTACGTGACCGTCGTGGTCGCGGCGGGAATACCGTTGTCCGTTGCGGTAATCGTTACCGTGTTAGTACCAACGTTATCTAAGCTACCAACGAATGTGGCGTTATTCAATACGGCGGCATTTCCTGAAGTGGAAGTGGCACTGAAACCCGTTCCGCTTTGTGTCCAGGTGATGCTGGTGGATTGATTGGATTCAGGGCTGGTGAACGCGAGGTTGAATTCGAATTCTTCCCCAACACACATCGTAATCGTATCGCATGCTTCACCAATAACTACCGGTGGTTGGTTCGGAACAAAGTTGGCGACAGAGGTGTTGAATTCAATCACGCGGCCGTCGAGCCAATCTACACCATCCTGGTTGTTGGTTTGAACGCCGTAAGGACCATCCCACGCCGTTGAATTGCATAAGTTAAAGCGACCGAAAGCATAGTGCTGTGTGCCGCTTGAGCGGTCGGCACCAACGATAGCGAAGTTGTTGTTGGCCTGACATCCACCGGTAGCCCCGCTGATTTGGCTGTTGACAAACTGCATGTCGAGGTACACAAACTGCACGTTATTTCCACCACCGATAACATTGCTGCCATCCGGTGTGATAATCATCTGGAAAGAGTTGGTCTTATCGCCGAAGTTAGGCCAGTAGCCAACGTCGATGTAGTTGATGTAAAGTGCCTCAGGTGTTACCAGGTAGTACAAGTCACCGCTGGCAGCGAAATCGAAATCCGTCCAGAAACCGGCGATGTGGTTGTATTGCTGATTGGTTTCTGTACCCAGAGGATCAGGGAACGCAGATGGTGTAAAGTCGATGTAGCCTTGGTTTCCGAGCACGATCGTTCCTTTGGTGGTTAATACGACCTGGTTGTAGTTCGTTCCATAGAAATTGAAGTTCCATCCGAGATTGATAGCGGCACTGTAGTTATCCGTGCTGTTACCGGGGCTACCGGGCCACTGAATGGTGTTCGGGTGTTCGTAGTCGCTTGTTGGTTCAATCCAGTTACAGTTGGATTCACCCGCAGTTTGGCTGGTGCGCAGTTGTTTGCGTGAAGCTTGATATTCTTCTTTCCACTGTGTTTTTAGCTCTGTAACTCGACGAGCATCGAAGCGTGGATCTTTTTGGAAACGCACCCAATCCTCTTTGGACATCTTTTGAAGGAAGGGTTTGCTGTAGAGTTCTTCCTCGGTCATATTCGGGGAGTAGCGCGCATTGAGCGGCGCCTGGTAGTAACGTTCCTGAGCAAAGCTGAGGGTTGTGACTAGGCAAATAATGGCGGCTACAAGGAGATTCTTCTTCATACGTGTGATAGCGTTAAGGGCTTTTGCTGTTTTGGGTTAAAAACTGCTTCGCGCAAATATACTTCGTGGATTAGCGTCGCAGGTAAACGGTTCCGCTCTTTTCAACGGGTTGTTGTCGAAGGTCTTTTGCTTTGAGGGTATAGATGTAATTACCCTCGGGCAAAGGGTTTCCATGATTGTCTTCGCCATTCCAAACCGTGCTTCCGTCGCCCTCGAAAACGAGCGAACCGGAAGTGTTGAAAACCCGAACCGCTTCAAGGGTGATGTGGCGCGAGAGGGCCATGATGTCGAAACTGTCATTTTTACCATCGGCATTTGGGGTGAAGATGGTTGGTGCCTCTAAAATTGGTGCAGGAATAGCGTTGACTGTTTGACGGAAGACCTGAGATACGCCTTCGATGGTCAACTCAACGGTGTATTCCCCGGGCTCTTCGTAATGATGGGAAGGACTGAGTTCGTCAGAAGTCACACCGTCGCCAAACGACCAGCGATAGTGCGAGGCGCTTGTATGCTGAGGGATAAAGAAAAACGTCAGGCCGGATTTATCGGTTTCCACGACACTGAATCGGGGGTCGGTGGGGGGTGATTGTTGCGCGTTATTCGATGGCAGAATAGGTTCTTCTTCCGCGTAGGTCGCTTCAATTTCGGTAATGGGTTTGTTCGTTATCACCGGTGGATTATCGATAATGGTCGTCGAGGTTGGCTCGTTTTGCGAAACATTACTTGGAACAAGAAGCGTGATTTGTTGCGATGTTGACTCGATGGCCCCACGATTTTCAGTATGCTGTGTTTGTTGAATAACAATGGGCTTTTCAGTAAGATTAACGGCAGTGGTGTCCGTAACAATGGTTTCGGCAGGAGCTTCAGCTGAGCTTTGCGCAGTCCGGGATTTCGATGTGCGCAATAGAATTGCGCCGGTCGTAATTATCGCGCCTGCTACTACGATCGCTGCAATTTTAGTCAGGCCAAACGCGGCACTGTTTCCATTTACCTTCGGAAGTTGTGACGCTACATTTTGCCACAGTGCATCAGGCACAGCGCTTTCGTAATTGTTGAGTTTATTGCGCAGGATGTCGCGCAGATTGTCATCCGTGTTTTTCAAGGTGGTGTGTAGTGTTGGTTTCCAACTTGTGTTTCAGCCAGTTTTTGGCTTTTAAATATTGTGTTTTCGAGGTGCTTTCTGTCACACCCAGCGTATCGGCAATTTCCTGGTGAGAGAATCCTTCAATAGCAAACAGGTTAAAGACTGTTCTATAACCTATAGGCATGGATTGAATCAGTTTAATAACCTCTTCTTCTCCCAGTTGGCTGATAGCATCGGCATTAGGGTCAGAGAGTGTCTCGGCTTCATCAACAGCCCATGTCTTTTGATGGGCTTTGCTTTTGATGAGATTGAGTGAGGTATTCACTGCAATCCGCCGAATCCAGGCTCCCAAAGGTCCCTGTCCGCGCCATTGATCCAAACGACCATAGACTTTGATAAAGCTTTCTTGCAACGCATCTTGAGCATCTTCTTCGTGATCAAAATAGCGCCGGCAAACGGCGTACATCTTGCCGGAGTAGGACTTCCACAAGGCTTGTTGAGCGGTGCGGTCACCCTTCATGCATCGATGCACTAATTCAAGGTCGGTCATAGGACACAGCAAAGAGGATGATGCCTTTTAAAGGATAAAAGTTGCCCGCCCTCAGAAAAAAGGATTTTGGACGCGTGCTATCGAACGATAAACACATTTCCCGAATACGTTTCGAGTTTGCCGGTTTCAAGTGATTCCACCTGCACTTTCCAGAGGTAATAGCCGTCCGGGATATAGTAGGTATTACCATCGTATCCACCGGTCCACGCTTTGCCCACCTCTTCCGTGTAGAACACTGTGTCGCCCCAGCGGTTGTAGACCCAGAAGCGATAAGAGCCATCGAGTTCACCATTGACAACCGGCAAGAATACATCATTCAAACCGTCGCCATCAGGAGAGAAGGTATTCGGAATAAAGACCTGCAGCACGTTTTCCACGAAAATATCCTGGCAAAGAGTATCCAAACAGCCGTACTCATTTCCCGCTGTCAAACACACCACATACGGGGTGGTGGTTTCAATATCAGGGAATGTCCAAAACGGATTGGGGTTTGTGCTTTCACCCGCGCTATAAAAGTCCCAATAGATACTGTCCGCTCCTGCGGTCAGGTTTTGGAAGCGCACCTCGCGATTGAGCACGTCGATTGGCTGAGGAGACCATGTGAAGTCCACTTCGGGATACCCGCGAATGATAATCGGGTTGTTGAGTGTATCCGTTGCTTCGCAGCCGAATTCAGAGGTCATGGTGAAGGTCGGGAAGAATTCACCCGCCGCCGTGTACACTACGTTGGTATCTCCGCAGTATTCTACGAAAGAACCGTTGCCCAAATTCCATACACAGTTTGTAGCATCATTATAGGTGGGATCTAGGAGCGCATAGCTGAATCGAATCGTGTCCGGATAACAATTGCCGGGCTCATCTGCATCCATGACAGGTTCAGGAGTGTCGTGCACATTCACCCAAAGGGTATCAACCAATAAGCTTGTGGCACATCCGCCATCGAGCATGCGTACTTCGAACGCCTCAATTTGATTGATTACGAAGCAACGTTCTACCGTATCCGCAACTACGAATGGCGTGCTGTTGCCGAGTTCATACCATTCCACCGAAAGGTCACCTGTTCCACCGGTGGCATAAGCCGTTAGTTCTTCGCAGTTGTACTGACACGTTTCCAGGGTGTCCAATCCATTTTGAACAAGCAATGCAGGAGGAGACGACAAGCTTCCAATAGCGTTGATGGTGTCGGATGAACATCCAATGGCGTCGGTACTGTAGAGGTAAACGACAGTGTCTTGCGTCAGCACGATATCAATGGATGATCCCGTTGACAAAGGACAAGGTGTAATTTCCGGACAACCGAACCAGTTGTTGGTGAAATTGCCAACACCACCGGAGGGCTGCGCAGTGAAAGTAATTTCCTGGTTGAAACAGCCTAGCTGAGCGGGTGGATCAACGTCAAGGAAAATTTCCGGAGAATCCGCCTCAATAGAGAACGTGGTGTCTTTGGTACATACTTGTCCGTTGGATAGTTGCACATTGATAGTTACATCATATGTTCCAATCGAAAGGTTTTCAAAGAGGAAAGGCGGTTGAGTCAGGACATCAATATTGAATCCGTTTTCGCTGAGAATATAAAGTGTCGCATCCGGATTGTAGCCGAGCACTGTTCCGTCATTATCGGCATAGCAGAAAGGATAGACTTGATCGGTATTGATCATCACAACCTCTTCATCACGAACGGTGATGGTAAAGTCAGCCGTGGCTTCACAACCTTCTGCATCGACAATTAGAAGCTGGTGTTGTTGCGGATCATCGAAGCAAATAGGAACAGACAAACTATTGCCGTCAATAGTGGCCGTAATACCATCAAATTCACCAAGAGGTGCAAACTCAATTTCAGTTCCATCAATGCATTCCCCGGCACACATTTGATCGGGATACATGAGGTTGATGATTTCCAGTTCAGGACCAACGAAGATGGAAATTTCATTTTCGGTAGTACACACGACATTTCCGAAATCTTCTGAGGTTATCAGCGTGAACACTTCGTTTGCAGAGGGGTCAACATCGATTACCGCTTGGTCTATTGCGCTCATTATGGATGGCGAAGGAGTCCATGCGTAGGTATAGGTCGGCTGGCCTGTAGCGGTAAGTGTTGCCACATTATTCGGCGCGTTGTAACAGAGAATATTGTCGCTGGTAGTGAGATTCACAAAAGGAACAGGTTGTATGGTAACCACAACATCGTCCGTATCCTCGCAATCGCCGTTTGAAACGGTGAGCGTGTATGTGTAGGGGCTATTGACAATGTTATTGATGGTCAGGTTTGGTTCCGCCACGGTGCTTTGCCCACCCGGAATGGCCAGCGTTCCTGTCCAGTTGTAGGTTATTCCGGCTATTGCGGGCGTGCCTATTGTTAGGGCTAGACCTGCGCATTGCGCAACGTCTGCGCCGGCATCGGCATCAGGCACGGTGAGTTCAACAGCAGTAAACACATCATTCAGGGCTACAATACAACCGTGTGTATCTTCAATTGACACCAGTGTGTAATCGCCGGGTTGGTTAATCGTGATTTCATTGTTCGTGATCACGGGTGGATTCGCAGGATCCGGACCTTGCAAATCAATCACGAATGGCCCATCACCGGAGGTTACGAATTCAGCAGTGATGGCGGTTTCATTCGGGCAATAGCTTTCAGTGGCAACGACCCAAGAGGCATTAGCTATGGGGTAGACATCAATGGATGCTTCAGCAGTTGGAGTCGATGTGCACCCGAAGTTGTCGGTGATTTGTAGAATTTGATACAACCCTTCCTCATCATCGCAATACTGCGCTGTTGCTGTGAGATTGTTTACGGTTTCATTGGCGGTAACACCGGGCACATTCACTACAATGGTAAACGGCGCTGTGCCGGCGGTAAAATCAAGGTCGAAGCAATGTTGTGCACCACCACAAATAGTGGCATCTGCGCTCATGGTTACAGCAGGGGCGGGATGAATGGTAACGCTTTCTGATCCTGAAACTGTTCCCGGACAGTTATTGGTTGAGTTACTGAGAGAAACAAGCGCGTAGGTTCCACTTTGCCCGACACTCAGCGCATAAGGGTTGGCGAGATTGACAGTTACAGCGGGCTGATTTGTCCCGTCAATACTGTATTCAAACGTCCATGGCGCCGCACCGGTGAAGGCCACTTCCAAAGGCACGGTTTGACCTGAACAGGCATCGGTCGCCGCCGTTGCCGTGAGCGTTGCGGTTCCGGCTTCATACCAAGTCACCGGTTGTTGCGTAGAAGAGAAACGGGTATTGGGATGTGCCTCATCGACGCAGCCTGCTCCGTCGTCATTACCGGCTACGCAGGAGATGTAATAGGTGGTGCCGCTGACAACAGTGCCCGGAGCAGAAGCAGCGCCAAAGCTCAGCGGAGTATTCACATCACCAAATATGGGATCACCGCAGGAGCGTGCGATTTCGCTAGCGAGAATGGCGTTCGGGTTGGAGTGCAACACGAACATCACCTCATCATTGCCGTCAAGATTGTATTGGTCGGTTGCCGGTTGAGTTGCGGTTGCTTGGCCTGGAGTTGTAGTTGAGCAAAGTGCAAGCGGTGTATTCGACATTTCACCGGCGTCAGTAGTTACCGGACAGCTATGCCCCGGATCGATTTCGGTGATTTGATTGCAGTTGTAGGCGTCGCGGAATGTCCAGGTTCCACCAAGTCCCCCCGATAAGAGCGGCCCCGTTGTAAACACACTACCGACGAATGCACCGGCGTCGCTGCCCGCAACAGCGGAATAAGGCGCTACACCATCTGCAAGGGTGTATTCAATAGTATAGGTTTCCGCAAATGCGTCGCAAATAGTGTCAACCGAAAAGAGGGTGATGTTGTTGCGCAAATTGATGTCGATATCCAAATCGACATCTGTTGAACATGCGGGCGCTGCAGACAGGTAAATTTTCTGCAGCGTCAGCGTGAAGTCGGTTGTGGGTATATAAGTGTTATTAGAATAGGCTATAGACTGACTGTTTTCAACACCGAACCCGAGACTCTGATTATCCGCAAACACGTAGGTCACGCTGTTTGCAGAAGCAGCGGGTACATTCGCCACATTGACCTCGATAAGAATAGGGTCTCCTTGACAAACATCCACAGCCCCGGCTCCTGTCGGTGCAGGAGCAATCGTGTTCACGGTGAAGTCGACCAGTGTAGGGGCGTTGTTAATAATGAAGTCAATGCACTCTCCTGCAATAGGATTACTGCAGTTCGCGTCCGTCACTTCAGTGATACAGTAAGTTCCGGCAACGCTTAGAATCATGGTATACGGACTACTCCAAATCCCTGCTATTGGTGCCTGAACAACACCATCGCGGGTATATTCAACCGTCCAAGGTCCTGTTCCGGTGAGGGTTACTTGCACGGGTTGAGAGTTTCCTGAGCAAGCGGAAACAGGTCCAGCCGGAATCGCAGCGGTAGGCTTTTCCTCTACATCAACGGCAACGGTAACCGCGTTTTGCATGTCGGTACTTGGACATTGAGGCGCGGTTAAATAGCTCACAGATTCGATATCGAAGGTGTAGGTCCCTGCAGCACTTGGATCAGCAACATCAATGACACCGCCATCGGCAACAGTAATGGCCGCCTGGTTGACGTTGTTTATGGAGTAAACTACGCTATAGCTGTTATTGTCACTATGGTCTAACACTAACTCCAGCGGGGTATCAATACACTGTTCAATTGGAGCAGTTAGTGCGTTGCCATTTGACGTTGCGCTTAGGGAGGATGTAATAAACGGTCGTGTAACAAAGGTGATGGGAACGGGAACCGTGCCGCTCTCTGAAGTACAGTCATTTGCATCGCGTACGCTTTGAATCTGAATAGCCGAGCTTGTGGACACTTGGAAAACGAATGGGCTATTCTGATTGCTGTAATCAGGTATTGGTGATGAAGCGGGATCTGTAATGGTCCAAACATCAAACGGGCCTTGGCCTGCAGTGAACGTCATGGTAACATCAACGGTCGAACCCTCACAGACAGGATTAGGGTAGGAAAGGGTGAACTCCGGGCCGGTGGTTTCTCCGATGCTTACGGTTTCAGAAATAGAGCAACCGGATAAATTTTCGGTTGCTGTAACGGTGTAGTCTATTTCAGGATCACCGCCTTCCAAAGTCGACTGGTTTTGCGCACCGGCTGCAATTCCACTCCCGCTGGTTGTTGACCAGGTATAACTGAATCCACCCGTATTGGTTCCAATAGGTGTCACGTTCGCACCTCCAAGAGTTCCGCAGGATTCATCAATAGCGGTAATGACCAGTCGATGCAACGGCACGGACACCGTCACCGTTTCCAGGGATGGACAAGCCGGGTCAATTCCGGCTGCCGTGACTTGATACGTTGTGGTGCTATCCGGTGAAATGTTTTGAATAGCGGCACCGGTAAACGCCGCCCCGGGATCGCCGGAAACTACACTCCACGAATACTGCGGCCCGGGAAGCCCGGAGGATTGCAGTGTCATGGGCACATTAGAACAGATGGTAGTGTCGTTATTGAATAGGCGGACGCTTGGAGCAATGATTAAATCGACGGTAATTTCATCAAAAGTTGGCGTCTCACAGGTATTGGCTTCCTCTGCGCGAATGACGAGCTGATAGGGGGTATTGGAAGTCATAGCCGCGGTGGTCAAAAGCGCAAATGTGGCTGTGGTGGGATTCGCCCCGACTTGGGTCATGGTCAGAGCGGAAAGGCCGGGTGCCGGGGGGTTAAAGGAGTAAGTTACATCTAGATTTTGTTGAGAGTATTCACCAAGGACCGCGTCGAAGTTTCCTGCAGTTACACTGAAGATTAACGAGTCCCCCGCACATACCTTTATCTGGTTACCATTTATCAATGTCAGAGGGGATCCCGTAATTAATCCGGAAGCCGCATTTTCGAATTCAGTTGGCATTGCGCCACAGTTACGCAGCACGATTGTCCTGGTTTCGTATATAGTGCCGATGACATTGCCTCCAGAGATTACATCAATTTTGAATGGGAGAATGTAATAACCGGGCGTTGATAATGGAGGGCTCCAATAAAGAGTATCTAATGTGGAAGCGGGAGGTGCAAATAGAAAACCGGCGGGAACCGAGTATCCCGGGACATCTTGAATATTGCCATTGTTTGTGTTGTAGGTCGACGGAGCGGTGGCTAAGGTTACGTCTGCAATAACGCCGGCGGGAACGGCCAATTCAATCGTATCGCGTTCTTGTTCTTCCATGCAGAAATACCGTACAGGTGAGTGTGCCGGATCGATAGTGATTGTTGGCGAATCGGGGATTGATGCAAAACCGGTATTCAATACCGTGCGAATTACGGCGCGCTGATTGAAAACGGTTTGCATATTGAGGTATTGAAGATTCCAGTTAAACTCATTCCAGATGATTGTCCAAGTGCAATTCGGCGCAAGCGTAACTACTGTTCGATAGAGTAGCTGCCGTACACCGGGAATTGAGTTTCCAAGGGAATCACAAGTTGTTTCGCCGATTTCTTCAGGACAAACATCAGAGACTTGCTGAGAAGATAAAAATGCGATGGCGGTTGAGAAAGAACTCGCCGTACCGCAGCCTGAGTTAAAAATGAGATCTAGGCTTGAAGGATATAAACTTGCATCGAAGTTAGGTGGTGTAAGTGTATCAACCACACCATAACAATCCATATAAATGTGAAGTGAAATTTCATACTGGTCACCACCCAGCGTCCGCCACGTTATATTTCCCCCAAGCACGGTAGCTGTCGCATGGGACGAAACCAATAAACCAATCATCGTCGCAAGAGCGATGATGAGCTTGTCAAGTTTGTGCTTTATTCGAATCATCGGTTGTTTTTACCGGGTCAATGGATGTCAAGTATACGATTGGTCAAGCAGCAATTACGCAATCAATCGTGGCAGTAATTAACATGTGTAATTGAACTCTTTCAAAGGTTGAATCGGCTCAACGGACTGTGAAAATAATCAGTATCGCATTGCGCACCGACGCTATTCGACAGAATACATGCAAACACCTACATGGTGAAGACTAGACAATTTACCAAAAGATTGCATCAACCCTGATTTTTTATGAAAAAAGCCGCCCCGAAGGACGGCTTTGTATGGATATTATGAATGAATTAATTTTTTATCAAAGCAATGGAATGGGTTTCATTGCCTTGGAAAATGCGGCATTGGTAGAGCCCGGTAGAGAGATTCTCCAGAGAGATATCCAAGGAGCCTGACCAACTTGTTGATCCGCTCAATACCGTACGTCCGGCAACATCCACAATCGACCACCCATTGGCTGCGCCGGTTGTATTCAGCGTGATGCGATGGGTTGCGGGATTGGGATAGAGATTAAAGGCAGAGGTATTTTCTACTACCGAAAGTTGATAGATGGCGGGTACCGTTAAAGACGCCACATCCGTGCACCCGTTAATGGTTGTGCTGAGGGATACAGTCACATCCGAATTAGCCGCAAGAAAATCGTAGCTGTAGGCATGATCGAATGAAGCGTCCGTGGCATTGGTACCATCTCCGAAGTTCCATTCATAGGTTCCCACAGATCCGGTACTTACAAAAGATACTGTAGCTCCATTATCGGTATAGTCAATGGTGCTCGGCATGGTGAAGGAGGATACCACACTGTTCGAGAAGTCGTCCACATAGCGAGGATAAAACAGATAACCAAGGTTGTATGGTGAGGTTTCATCCGATTGTCCGCCAATACCTACCACGGTAAAATGTCCTTCGGGGGCAGGCGAATTGTAGACATCGGTATTGAAGTCGACGCGCATCGTGTTCGTGTTTACACCATCTGTAATATCAACATCAAACCCGCTTCCAACGGGATTCCATTGCGTTGGATCGACTAAGGTCACACACTCGAAAAGAACCATGTGACTTTCATTGTCCTCTCCCAACTCACCCACAGATACAGGTGTTTCCAAAGCATTACCACTATCAATCAGGAACAATGAATCCGGAAAGAATTCAGCCAACCCCTGGAATTGATCTACACGTCCATAGACAACAAGGCTGTCGCCTTCGGCTGGTGTATAGCCTAGGTTGTCGCTTGGTGAGAACACTTTGATTCCATCCGTTGGATCAATCAAGGTGAATTCCAGCCCACTTGGATTAAAGTTGATACCATGCACAATACCGCCAATGGCGCAGTAGGTGTTGATACTATCCAGCACACCCAGTGCATTTTGAGAGGTTATCGTAGCAATCGGATAGAACGGATAGCTTTGATCGTTGTCTATGATGCTGACCGAGATAAATTGATTCACGAATACAGCCTGACCCGTTGCTTCAATCATAGTCAGCGTGAACGTTTCGATATTTTCTTCGATGTCATCATCCACGATTTCAATGAGAATGGTGCCTTGTGTATAATCGGGTGTAAACTCAAATTGCACAGGGAATGCATTGGTAAAATCTACCCCCTCGGTGGCCGTTCCTTGAATCATGTCAACCAGGACGTTGGTCGTTCCGACGATGTTGAAAGCGTCAACCTGTATAGAGAAAACGCTTATCCCCTCATTCACCTGTATGGCTGTTTGAGAGAACGTCAAATACGGCTGTTGCGAGCAGACTTGGGCACTGTGTGTACCGAGGCCGGTAAAGTCGTTGACCGGAAACACTTCCCACTGTCCGGCTGAAAGCTCCCAATTTGTTGTTGGTCCGGTAACTTCAAACTTTCTGCGCAGGGTTTGGTCTTTGGTAGAAGCCAACCCGAAGTTCCATTGGTTTACGGTATCTCCGATAACTCCGATGATGTCAATCGCCTCAAGGTTGTAGGTTAATACTACTGCATCGTTTCCGTTGAAATTGGTCATGGAAGCCGTGCTATTGTCGGCAATAGCCAGCAATTCAGCACTTGCCTGAGAGCTGCATACTACATAGGTTTCACCGGGAGGGAGAGTGCCTGTGGGGGTATCAAGCACGATAAACGCTGTGTCTCCGTTGTTGTAAGAGAATAAATCGTAGTCAGCCAAATCAACAGGGAATGGCGTAGCATTGTAAAGCTCGATGGCTTTGTTGGTTCCGAGGCCTTCAACATATTCAGAGATAATCACGCGATTACAACCGTCACCTGGAATGCAATCCAGGTTGCGGATATCAATGTAATTCTCGGATATCGCGGCGCAACCGCCATCCGCTAACACGCCGAGAATATTGTCGCCCGGCTGAATGGTAAGTGGCTGCAAGTTCCCGAAGTATGAAACACCGTAGAGGTGGTATTCGCCGACGGGGAGATTGTTCACATTGAAAGTTGTTCCGGCAATCTCTTGATAAATCTGGTCATTAGCATTGGTCAAAAAGTAGCGGTATTGATTGGCTGTACCTTCAATCGTATGCTCGAAAGTCAACGTGCCCGGTGCATCCTGAAGGCAATAGCTGATGTATGCCAAGCCATTGTCGAGCGTCACAACGCCGGCATCACAACCGGTGGATAGACAGTCTTGCCGAACGATACTGATAGCGTTAGTAGACAGCGAGAAGCATTCTGATGCAGAAGCACTATCGAGCACGGCACCAACATTTAGCGCCCCACTTTCCAACGTGCCGTTGTAGGAAACACCCCAGATTTCAAAAACACCTTCTGCATAGGTGTTCAAATCAAACACGCCAATATCGTTGGATTCCAGAATGAGGCCTGCCGTATCGGCCAGCACGTAAACGTAGGTGTCACCAAACACACTGTTGGTTGTTACTCCGATTGGCTGATAGGTTGAATCAATACATTGTTCAAGTACTCCACTGTTGAGAATTACCTGAGCCCCTGAGCATGCCGGTTGATTGCTGAAGCCGGGAGTAGGCGCTTGCACGATATAAGACGCCAGATCGGATGGATTACCACCATCCGGCACGCGAGAGAACGATGTGGGAGAGTTACCGATATCATCCAGTTGCGTTTGGCCCGGCGTGAGTAGGGTAATTAAGCTAACGTCTTCCGGGTCAGCCGTGCCATAAACAATGGCATCAACGACACCATCCGAAATCGCAGGGCTATCCAGTGGCCAGCTAGCGGCAGAACCCTCATAGAGAACAATTGCGTCAGGACCGTTTTGGATGGAACCGTTTGCTGATGGATTGAGCAACATGTCTACATTCGGCACATCCGGATTTCCCAAGACGAAGAAACCGCCGTCATCGGTTGTTTGACCGGTTAAATCATAGACGTCATAAGCCAAGTCATCAAAACCACTGAAGAACACCAACACCAACCCATCGAGTGGCAAGTTGGGAGCGCCAAATAATTCAATGAATTCTTGCGTGTCTGCACCCGGTTGATCGGGATCGAGCTCGTTGATTCTTACTTCAGTAATCTGCGCAACAGCCAACGTGCTCAGGCACATCAACAAAAATGATAGCAATTGTTTCATGCGAAAAATGGAAAATGATTTGGCTTGCAATTTCCAACATTTTCCTTCATCGCCGCATGAATTTCATCAACACGGCACTGTGCAGTACGCGGTAGGAATCACTTAGGCTGTGGCCTGCTCGTAAAGTTCCATAGGAGGGCAGGTGCACACAAGGTTGCGGTCTCCGTAAGCATTATCGACGCGACCAACGGATGTCCAGAATTTGTTCTCGCGAAGACCGGCCATTGGATAGGCCGCCTGTGAACGAGAATATGCGTGATTCCATTGGTCTGCGGTCAACTCTGCGGCAGTGTGAGGAGCCATCTTCAGCACGTTATCAGCCTTGTCGGCAAGCCCGGCTTCGATTTGCGCAATCTCCTTGCGTATGCTGATCATGGCATCGCAGAAGCGATCAAGCTCGGCGAGGGGCTCACTTTCTGTTGGCTCAACCATGACGGTGCCCGCAACAGGGAACGATACAGTTGGCGCATGGAAGCCGTAGTCCATTAAGCGCTTCGCAATATCCTCCACTTCAACACCGGCCTTTTTGAAGTCACGGCAATCGAGGATCATCTCGTGTGCAACACGGCCATTGTTGCCGGTGTAGAGCACAGGGTAGTGTCCGTCCAAACGGGCCTTCATGTAGTTTGCATTCAGGATAGCATAGCGCGTTGAATCAGTTACGCCAGCGCCCCCCAACATCTTGATATAGCCATAGGAAATCAAGAGAATCAGCGCGCTGCCAAATGGTGCGCTTGACACACCATTGATTGCCTGTGGTCCGCCGGTTTTGATGTGAACGTTGCCCGGCAAGAAAGGAACAAGCTTCTCGTTCACCCCAATCGGACCCATACCCGGACCACCACCGCCATGCGGAATGGCGAACGTTTTATGCAAATTCAAGTGACACACATCGGCTCCGATATTACCCGGAGAGGTCAATCCCACTTGAGCATTCATATTGGCGCCATCCATATACACAAGGCCGCCATTGTCGTGAACGATGCGCGTAATGTCCTTGATGGCTTCTTCAAACACGCCGTGAGTACTTGGATATGTCACCATCAGCGCCGCCAAGTTGTCTTTGTGTTGTTGCGCTTTCGCCGCCAAATCCACGACGTCAACGTTACCGTTTTCATCGCACTTTACAACAACAACCTGCAAACCGGCCATCACGGCTGACGCAGGATTAGTTCCGTGCGCAGAACTTGGAATCAGGCAGATATTACGATGATGATCGCCACGGTTTTCGTGGTAAGCCATAATCACAAGCAGACCCGCGAGCTCACCTTGAGCGCCTGAATTCGGCTGCAATGACATCCCCTGGAAGCCCGTGCATTTGCACAAATCATCGTGCAACTCGCTGATGATTTCCGCATAACCCTGTGCTTGATTCGATGGCGCGAACGGGTGAATGTCGGCGAACTCTGTCCATGTCAATGGCATCATTTCCGAGGTTGCGTTGAGCTTCATGGTGCATGAACCCAAAGCAATCATTGCGTGGGCCAATGACAAATCTTTATTCTCTAATTTTTTCAGATAACGCAGCATTTCAGTTTCACTGCGATGGGTGTTAAACACCGGGTGTGTCATGTAAGAAGAAGTGCGCTCAAACCCTTTCAATGCATGACCGTTGCTGTTGGTTGCTTTACCGCCAAGGAGCGCAATCAACTCCGCAACATCAGCATCACTAGCGAGTTCGTTGATGGAAATACCGACATGACCATCGTTGAAATAACGCAGGTTGATACCCTTGCTCTCCGCTGATTTGCGAAGGGCTTCGCTATCACTCACCTTGATCTTGAGTGTGTCAAAATAGGCCGTATTGATTTGTGCGTTGCCCAGTGCGGCAGCCAGTTGATTGGCGCGCTCATGAATGCGGGTTGCGATTTTCTTGATACCGTCCGGACCATGATAGACACCATACGATGAGGCCATCACGGCCAGCAGCGCCTGTGCTGTGCAAATGTTGCTGGTTGCTTTTTCACGACGAATATGTTGCTCGCGTGTTTGTAGTGACATGCGCAGCGCCATGTTGCCGTGACGGTCTTTCGATACACCGATGATACGGCCCGGCATGTTGCGCTTGAATTCATCTTTTGCGCAGAAGAACGCAGCGTGCGGCCCACCGAATCCCATCGGCACACCGAAACGTTGTGAGTTTCCGAAGCAAATGTCAGCACCCCATTCGCCCGGAGGCGTGATAAGCGTGAGCGATAGGATATCGGCTGCACAGGAGACAAATCCGCCTACAGCATGCATGCGCTCAGCAAATTGTTTGTAGTCGTTGATTTGACCGCTGTTGTTTGGGTATTGCACCATTCCTCCGATGTAGCTCTGATCGAAAGATGCAGTAGCGTAATCACCAAATACCAACTCGATTTTCAAATGCTTGGCGCGGCCACGCAATACGTCAACGGTTTGTGGGAACACTTCGTGGTCAACAAAAAACTTGTTTGCTCCGGCTTGGTCTTTTTCTTTCGACAAACTGTGCAGAAACAAAATCATGGCCTCGGCTGCCGCTGTGCCCTCGTCGAGCAGCGAAGCGTTGGCGATAGGTAAGCCCGTGAGGTCGCTTACCATGGTTTGGAAGTTGAGCAGCGCTTCCAGACGGCCTTGAGCAATTTCCGCTTGATATGGCGTGTAAGCCGTGTACCAACCCGGATTCTCCAATACGTTGCGCAGAATAACCGATGGAACGATGGTCGGGTGATAACCCAAGCCCATGTAGCTCTTGAACACTTTATTCTTCGAAGCCTTTTCGCGCATGAGGGCTAGAAACTCATGTTCAGCCAATCCACTGCCAATGGCGAGTGGGTTTTGATTGCGAATGATGGCGGGCACGGTTTCGTCGATGAGTTGATCAACAGATGAAACGCCAATGGTCTTTAACATGGAGCTCACTTCGTGCGGACGAGGTCCGATGTGGCGTTGCGCAAAGGTGGTACTTGACATTGTTTTAGGTTTTGCGCCGATAATCGCTTACCGGCGATTGAAATTATGATTGAATTTCGGTTTACAAATTTACCTCTCGGTAGTTCTTGCAGGAACGGTTCAAATATAGCGGTGAGGCTGTCGAACAAACAACGTTCGCAGGTGATAGTTGTCCCATTAAATTCGCACCATGGCAGAAACCCTGGTTTTCAATCGCGAATCCTCACGCGCTGAGCGCTACGAAGCGCTCACGCAGCAAGTGAAGGCGCTCTTTGCGGGTGAAACGGATTTCATTGCCAATGCGGCGAATATGGCAGCGCTTATCCGTGAGGCTTTTGGTTTTCATTGGGTGGGTTTTTACCTTGTAAAAGGGGAAGAACTTGTGCTTGGGCCTTTCCAAGGGCCCATTGCCTGCACGCGCATTGCCCGCGGTAAGGGCGTTTGTGGAGCAGCATGGCAACGCAATGAGCCGTTGCTCGTACCCAACGTAGAGGAGTTTCCGGGGCACATTGCGTGCAGCGCATTGTCGAAATCGGAACTTGTACTGCCCGTGCGCAATACGCATGGCGATGTCATGGCGGTATTGGATATCGATAGTGCCGACCTGAATGATTTCACTCACGACGACGTTGATTATCTCGGCGCTTGGGTTCGATTACTGGAGGAGGCTTCGCATGCTTAATAAGAACCACTTGTGGGTTACTGTTTGTTGTGCACTGTTGGCCGGCTGCGCTCAGGTGCGCTCGGTTTCAGGTGGAACGAAGGACACGCTGCCGCCGCGGGTATTGGACGTAAATCCGGATTCACTTTCGGTGTGGTTTGATCAATCGTCTTTTCAAGTCACCTTTGATGAGTACATCCAGCTGCGCAATGTGCAACAAGAGCTGTTGGTATCGCCGCCTTTGAGCAAGGCTCCGCGCGTGCAGTTGAAGCAGCGTTCGATGGTGGTGAGTTGGGATGACACACTGAGAGCGAATACGACGTATACGTTTCAGTTTGGTAATGCAATCAGTGATTTGAATGAAGGCAACGCGCTGCCTGATTTTGCCTATGTGTTTAGTACAGGCGCAGAAGTTGATTCGCTGCGCTGCAGGGGCAGCGTGAAGGACGCCCTTCTGGATGCGCCCGCCGTGAAAATGAAAGTGCTGCTTTACGATTCTGCAGCGACATTTTGGAACAAAGAGGCACGTCCGGTGTATTCCACGCGCACCGATGACGCAGGAAAGTTTGAGCTGCGCTATTTGCGTCCGGGACATTACACGCTTTGTTGTTTGAGTGATGAAAACGGCAATTATCACTGGGATTCCGGTGAGGCAGTTGTTTGGAAGGATAGTGTTCTAGTCGATGCGCAGAGTGATTCTTTGACGCATCGTTTGTTGCTCAGCGTTCCAAACGATTCAATCCCGGTTATCAAAGAGTACCGCATAGACTCGCTTGGTGGTTTCAGCTGTTATGTTGCGCCTCATCAATTGCCGGTCACCGCTCGCTCGTTAGATGAAATGGCGGTATGTCAATGGATGCGCGGTGACACGCTCTATGTGTCTCCTTCTTCCCCTCAAACCGGGAAGCTGCGCTACGAGGTTGATTTGCGCGGTCTCAAACGGGATACGGTGGAGGTAAATGCGCTGGGTGCTGAACGTACTTTTCTGCGGATGAAATTTACCGGCGATACGAAACAACGCCTGACCGACGCGCTTGTGCTTGAGGCAGACGGTGTTATTGACCGCCTCGATTCAACGCGTATTCAGGTCTATGCCGACAGCGCAAGCATACCGTTTTCTATAAGCCAATCGCATCCTGACAGGTTGGAGATACGCCATGAGCGGAAGCCGGGCAAAACCTACGAGTGCATTGCGATGCCTGGAGCGCTTACCGACATTTACGGCAAAACCAACGACACGCTGCGCGTGAAGTTTTCCATTTACGAGGCGAAAGATTTGGGCGCTGTGCGTGTGAAACTACCACCAATGAAGGGAGCAGGAGTGCTTACGTTAAAGGATCGCTCGAATCGCGTGGTTTGGAGTTCTTCAGCGTTGAATACCGCAGAGCTGTTCATTCCGTCGTTAATTCCGGGAGAATACAGTGCCGTAATTACAGAGGACGTCAATGGTAACGGTCGGGTTGACCCACTAGTCATCCAACCATTTTCACCCACAGAGGTCAATCATGTGTATTCCGGGAAAATTTCTGTGCGCGCCAATTGGGATGTTACGCTGGATTGGCCGGCGTGGGATAGTCCGCGTTAAAACTGGAAGTAGGTGCGCTTTTTATTTTTAAGCTTTCCTTTCTCGGCGCAAACCCGTTTGTGGTTTTGCTGTGCGTCGCGGTCACCCATTCCGGCACTGTCGCTCCAATCGGTGCAGGCTCCGTCCAGATCGTGCAGGTAGTAGAGCGTTTCACCGCGGTAGTAGAGTACTTCAGAAAGGAAGTCAACATTCTCAAGACGCAATTCGGAGAGCATTTCAAGGGCGTTGTCATATTGGCCCATACCGATAAGAATAACGGCCATGTTGAGTTTGGCGCGTTGCAACTTCGAGTTATAATGCAGGGCGCTTTGAAAATCCTCCAGCGCAAGGTTCATCTTCTTGAGTTCAGCCATGTTGGCCGCACGCAAGTAATAGGCATCGGCGTAAGTAGAGTCGATGGCTAGCGCCTCATCGAGGTAGCGGAGGCTCGACTTGTTTTCCATATTCATGTATTCCACGGAAGCAAGCCAGTAATAGGGCCGCGCGTCATCGGGATTGTATTCCAGATAGTGCATGAGGTCGATGCGTGCCGATTCATACATCATGAGTGAAGTTTTGCATATACCGCGGTGCAGGTAGAGTTCATCGCCATTGTAGCCTCCCAGTTTTGCGCGGTCATAATCATCAAGCGCTTCGGTGAAATGTCCCAGTTTGTGATGAATGTTGGCTCGCAGGAAAAGGGCATCGGCAGATCGATCCACGGAAATAGCCACACCAATGGCGGTCAGCGCCTCATCGTATCGACCGGCGTTGTAATGAGTCTGTGCCGTTTCCAACGGCGATTGTGCATCACAGCGTAAAGCGGCGAACAATGAAAGCGCACATAGGAGCAGAATGGATTTCATGACGGACATTATACGGGCCTGCGCACAAAAGGGTTCAATAAAAAAGCCGCTACTGGAGCGGCTCTTTTACAATCAGATTTGCTTGATTTTTATTTTTTGTCCAACAGCGAGTTTGTTTTCTTTCAAACCCTTGTTGAGTGTTTTGATGTCATTCACAGTTACCCCTTTTGCCGAGGCGATTTTCGTAAGCGTATCCCCTTTTTGCACTGTGTAATACTTGAACTTCGGTTCACCTGTTTTGGCGGTTGCGGCTGTCTTTTCTGAAGTCGCAGCTGTAGTTTCGGATGATTCGCGGTAGTTTTCCTCTTCTCCGGACTCTTTGGTTTCAGTGGCTACAGGAGCTTCTTCCTGTGTGGTCGTGACAGGCTTTTTCTCTTCGTAAATAACCTTTTTGGTTTTCGACTGAACCTTCAATGTTTGTCCGGGCACGATGCGAGACGATTTGATTTTATTCCATTTTCTCAGGTCGGCGAGCGACACGTTGTACTTATCAGCAATTGAACCCAGCGACTCCCCTTTTTTCACCTTGTGTGATTTCCAGGTTGTTTCCCAAACCACCTTTCCCTCTGTTCCTTCCTGAACGGTGTTGGAGGTGCTGGCCACTAATTCAGGTTCGTAGCGTTTGATTTCACTTTGGGCATAAACGACATCTTCATTGGCCATGTACAAGCCGATTTTCGAGACGGGTAAAATGAGGTAATGCTTTTGACCATTCTCCGGAATCTCTTTCAGCTTGTAAGTGCCATTGAGAAAAGCAATGTCTTCAACGGGCATATCGATAACCTGGGCCAATGCTTTGAAATCAACGCGTTTTGAAACACCAACGGTATCTGTTTCGAAGAAGGTAATCAGTGGTTTTTTCGGGTAGATATTGTATTCCGAGGCGTAGTTCATCACGTAATTCACGGCGATGAATGCCGGCACGTAGCCTTGTGTTTCTTTGGGAAGAAATGCCTTAATGGCCCAGAAGTCTTTTTTGCCTCCGGAGCGGCGAATGGCTTTGTTTACGTTACCCGGTCCGCTGTTGTAAGCAGCCAGAGCAAGCTCCCAATTACCGAATGTTTTGTAAAGCGATTTCAAGTATCGACAAGCGGCGTCGGTTGATTTGTATGGATCGAAGCGTTCGTCCTGGTAACTGGAAACATCCAGGCCGTACATTTTACCGGTACCCACCATGAATTGCCACAGACCGCCGGCTCCTGCGCGTGAAATAGCCACGGGGTTGAGTGCGGACTCCACGATGGAGAGGTATTTCATTTCCAGCGGGATGTCGTACTTCGCTAAGTACTCTTCCACCATCGGGAAATAAAGCTCCGACATGCCCAATACTTTGGTTGAAATATCACGACGACGGGCGGCATAAAGATCAATAAATCCTTGAACCGTGTTGTTGTAAACTAAGTCGAAAGGGGTATTGCGGTCGAGAACAGCCATGCGGTTCGCCACAACTTCGGGAGTAAATGCAGGAACGGTTTCCGGAGAGTAACCAAAGGCATTCAGCAAACATTCATCAGCGCTGAAGCAGTAGTGGTTGAGATAACCGGCAACGAGGATGTTGTCGATTTCGGCCAGTTCGGGATCATCCGGACGCAGATTCAGCGGTGGGTTCACCGGCAATGAGTCTTTGACCGATTCAGCCGCACCTGCAAGTGCGATGAACAAAGCCATACAAGCAAAGATGTACTTCTTCATGATCTCCTTAGTTTAGTGTTGGAGGTCGGGAATCCACCAACGTTTCAGCCCGTCCATTGAACAACTCCGATAAAGCCCACAAATTGTGGAAATCCTACGGATGAAAAACACACGTGCTTGGAGTTTTTCAACATTGCTCTGCGTATTGACTCGCAGTGCGCAACGGGTGGGTAAACGAAAGAGACCCTTATTTGGTTTCGCTCTTCTCGGGAGTCTCCTGGTTTTCTCCCTTACTGGCATCTTTAAATTCCTTGACACCACGACCCAGGCCTTTCATGAGCTCGGGGATTTTTTTACCTCCGAAGAAAAGCAATACGACGGCTAGGATGAGGATGATTTCTGTTGGTCCAAATTTTCCCATGATAAGTGTATTTATCCCTTGCGGGGCGTCAAAGATAATAAGTGAACCAAGACTTCGGGCGGTTTTAGCATTTATCTCACGATCATGTTGTCGATGAGGCGCACTTCACCAAGATAACAAGCCACCAGAAATACACAGGGCTTAGTAATCACATCTGTTATGGGTGCAAATGAATCCGCTTCAACAAGTTCGAAATATTCGAGTCTCAGTTCAGCTATAGCCGAGAAAGAGTTGCGGGCTTTTTCCAGAATAACCGCCGGTGGCAATTCACCTACCTGTTGCACTGCATGTTGAAGGATGCGGCTGATGTTGGCTGCTATCTCCAGTTCGTGGGCGTTTAAACGCTGATTCCGGCTACTCATGGCCAGTCCGCTTTGCTCCCGAATGGTCGGAGCCGCAATGATTTTCACAGGCAATCCCTCTTCCAGGACCAAACGCTTAATGAGTGCCAGTTGCTGAAAGTCCTTTTCTCCAAAAAAAGCCTTGTCGGCCGGTACGGCTTCGAAGAGTTTTTTGACGATAGTGAGTACGCCATCGAAATGACCGGGGCGATAGAAACCTTCCAGACTATTGGTCAATGGACCAAAGTCCCATCGGCCTTTTTCCCCCGTGGGGTACATTTCCTCCACTGAAGGACAAAACAATGCATCGCATCCCGATTCGGCAAGTTTCTCTAAATCCTCTTTAAGTGTCCGAGGGTATTTCTCGAGATCCGAGAGATTATTGAATTGAGTCGGATTCACGAAGATCGAAGCAACAACCCGGTCGCAATGGCTCTTCGCCACGGCAATCAGAGACTGATGTCCGGCGTGAAGCGCTCCCATTGTGGGCACAAAGCCCACAGATTTATCTTGTTCGTGCTGTTCTTCGACCCATCTCGTGATGTCGCTAATATGTTCGAATACAGTGATTGACAAGCGTTTTAGAAAAAATGTGAGGGTCCAAATGTAATCCTTTGAAAAATTAAAGGAAATTTTATTACTATCTTTGCACACGCTTTTAGCAGAACCTTTTAATTACAGCATGAGCAACAAAACGAAAATCCTATACGTCTCTCAGGAGATTCTTCCTTTTACTCACGAAACCCCAACCGCTCAAAATAGTCGCTCACTTCCTCAAGCCGTCCACGAAGGTGGAAAAGAAACCCGGATCTTTATGCCCCGGTATGGTAAAATCAACGAGCGCCGCCATCAGTTACACGAAGTGATCCGTTTGAGCGGAATGAATTTGATTATTGATGATACCGATCACCCGCTGATTATCAAGGTGGCGAGTATCCCTCAAATCAGATTGCAGGTTTACTTTATTGACAACCAAGAGTTTTTCCATCGTAAGGCGTTTTTCCATGATGAAAACATGCAGATGTTCCCTGACAACGACATGCGCATGATTTTCTTCACGAAGGGCGTTTTGGAAACCGTAAAGAAATTGGGCTGGACGCCCGATGTGATTCACTGCCATGGTTGGTTCACTTCACTGATGCCATTGTACGTGAAGCAGTTGTACAAGCGCGATCCGCACTTTGCGGATGCCAAAATCGTGACCTCACTGTATGAAGACGTGTTCGAAGGAACGCTCGACAGCAAGGTTGCTCAAAAGATTTCGTTCGACGGCATTAGCATGGACGAGATGACGCACCTTAAGAAGCCGGATTATGTGAACTTGGCTAAACTTGCTCTTCAGCACTCTGACGGGGTAATCATTGCCGAGCCGGGTGTCAATCCGAAACTAGAGTCCTACTGCAATGAGATTGATGTTCCCGTGTTGAAGTCATATGCGGAAATGGATCAGTTGGCCGCGGTGGATGAATTCTATGATTCAGTTGTATTGGGAAAGCACGAGCTCGTTGATTAATCAGAATTACCAGTATATCTTAAATAGACAAAGCCTCAAGCAATTGGGGCTTTTTGTCGTTATAGCCACGTTGTTACTATCGGCCTGCAAGCGCCCTGATGAATCTTTGGGTGAAGGCTTGCAACCGGACAGTGACCTACTGCATGCTATGGTCACGGATTCGGTGGCACTCAATGTCGTGACCGAGCGCGTTGATTCCCTGCGTACCGATTTATTTGCCAACGTATTGGTGGGAAATTATATCGATGATGTGCTGGGAAGCGTGAAGTGTCGTGGTGTGATGCAGTTTGCTCCGGACGCCTCTGTTGATTCTGTTCCGGCCAATCGGCAAGTCTACGCCGTTGAGCTTGAGCTCGCTTATCAGCCGGAGGCGTATGGCAACAACGCGCCTATGTTTTTTCAGGTGCAGCGCTTGATGGAACGCATTGATCTGGACTCAGCTTATTATTCTAATCATCTGCCTATACGCGATTATCAAAACCTTATTCTGCCCGGTCAGGAAACACACGTGACTCGTTCAGAGTATGCGCCAACGCTGTCTACCGGCACACCGGAATTTTTGAAACTCAAGTTGAATCCGGCTTTTGGACAGTTCTTATTGGCCAGCGACAGTGCGTTAACTGATTTTGATTCGTTTGCCAACTACTTCAACGGATTAGTCATTAGTTCTTCCACCGCAGACGGACGTGTGGTAAGCTTTTCAACCATCAACTCAAAGATGACTGTTTATTACCGTTATCCCGGGGAGAATCGCTTGCAGCTCGGTACTTATACGTTCAAATACACGTCATCTTGTGAGGCTTATTCCGTTACGGAGCAACAGTATTTTGGCGGCGCATTGTCAGCCCTAACCCCGTCCAATCCGATATCCGGCCAGCAGTCGGCGTATCTTCAAGGGGCCGGCGGAACTCGCGTTGATGTGGATTTGGCAGACGTGACATGGTTGCGCGAAGTTCCTAATGTCACCATTAACAAAGCAGAGCTTGTCATTCCTTATGATGCCGATACGAAGTTCAAGCCTCTCGATAGTTTGACACTTGTGTATGAAAAGGAACCCGGAGTATTTACACTCACTGCTGATCATGCGCGCAATTCGGGGGGGAACTTTCGCAACGCCCCGGGTTACTATCGATTTAATCTCACCAATCATGTGCAGAGTTTGTTGGTTGGCGAGTTGACCAACACACGTGTTAAGCTTGTTGCCAATCCTCGCGTTGGCGGACTTTACAACACCTTGGGGACACGTCGCAGCGTGTTACGTGGTCCGCAATGGAGTGATGATCAAACTCGAAATATGCGGTTGGTGATTACGCACAGCTATTAACACGTTTTCAACTATTTTTGTTCGGTCTTAAACCTTTATAACCATGTGTGGAATCGTAGGATTTATCGGCAGTCAGCAAGCTTATCCCATTCTAGTGAAGGGCCTGAAGCGATTAGAGTATCGCGGATACGACAGTGCTGGGGTGGCCATGATTGAAAATGGCCAATTCAACCAATACAAGTGCAAGGGAAAAGTGGCTGATTTGGAATCGTTAGTGAAGAATCAGGATGTGGATGGCACCGTTGGCATTGGCCATACCCGATGGGCTACACACGGCGTTCCGAATGATGTCAATGCGCATCCCCACCTTTCCGGCGATGCCAATCTTGCGCTGATTCACAATGGTATCATTGAGAATTACGCCACATTGAAAGAGGCGCTGATTGGTCAGGGACACGTTTTCAAAAGCGATACGGATACCGAAGTGCTGGTACACTTCATTGAAGATATTATGGCCAAAACGGGTGTTGACCTGTTTGAGGCTGTGCGCGTAGCACTATGTGAGGTAGTTGGGGCATACGCTATTGTGGTGATGGATCGCCGCTTCCCGGATCGCCTGGTGTGCGCCAAGAAATCCAGCCCGCTGGTGATTGGAATCGGTGCAGAAGGCGATTACTTCATTGCTTCTGACGCTACACCGTTCATCGAATACACGAAGAATGTCGTTTATCTGGAAGACGAAGAGGTGGCGTTGATTGATCGTTCAACAGGACTGAAGATTGTGACGATTCAAAATCAGCAGAAGGCTCCTTATATCCAAGAATTGGAGATGAAGTTGGAGGCCATCGAAAAGGGTGGCTATGATTCTTTCATGTTGAAGGAAATTCATGAGCAGCCGCGTTCTATTCACGATTCAATTCGCGGTCGCCTCAACCTCAATCATGGCATGTTGAAGATGAGCGGCATTGATCGTCATGAAGAGATCTGGATGAATGCCAACCGCATCATTATTGTGGCCTGCGGAACCTCATGGCACGCAGGGCTTGTTGCGGAATATTTGTTTGAAGAGTTTGCGCGTATCCCGACCGAGGTGGAATACGCATCGGAGTTCCGCTATCGTGATCCGATTATTCAACCCGGAGATATTGTAATTGCGATTTCTCAATCGGGTGAAACCGCAGATACCCTTGCGGCGATTGAATTAGCCAAGGATAAAGGTGCTTTCATCTTCGGCGTGTGCAACGTGGTGGGATCGACGATCTCACGCGCCACCCATTCCGGAGCTTACACGCACGCAGGTCCGGAAATTGGCGTCGCATCTACTAAGGCGTTTACTGCTCAAGTGGCCGTGCTTTATTTGATTGCACTATCCGTTGCAGATAAGCGAGGAACCATAACGAAAGAGCGTTTGCACCGCTTGATGGCGGAGTTGAGCACCATTCCGGATAAAGTGGAGGAGGTGTTGAAGACGAATGCCATAGTTGAAACCATCGCGGAGATCTACAAGGATCACCGCAACGCGCTTTATCTTGGTCGTGGTTACAGCTTCCCGGTAGCGCTGGAAGGCGCGTTGAAGTTGAAAGAGATTTCTTACATCCATGCGGAGGGATATCCCGCAGCCGAGATGAAGCACGGCCCAATCGCCTTGATTGATGAGGAAATGCCGGTCTTTGTAATCGCTACCCATGGTCATTCCTATGAGAAGGTCGTGAGCAACATACAAGAGGTCAAGGCACGTAAAGGAAAGGTGATTGCCATTGTGACTGCCGGGGATAAAACCGTTAGTGAGTTGGCGGATCATTCCATTGAAATCCCGAAAACAGATGACAGTTTGGTGCCGATTGTGTCGGTTATCCCGCTTCAGCTGCTTTCGTATCATGTCGCCGTGATGCGCGGATGCAACGTAGATCAACCAAGAAACCTCGCCAAGAGCGTTACTGTTGAGTGATTTTGAGGTTATTAACAAATTCACAACCCTATTGTTGAAAAAGTCCACTTTTTAACATGTGAGGTGAGTGAATTCATCAGATGTTTGTCGGTACAAATCCAAAATTCAATTTATATGAAAAAAGCAGTTTTGTTTATCGCACTGGTTGCAACCGCTGCGGTAGGTGCACAAGCTCAGAAGTTTCAAGGTGGAGAAAAGAACCTTGAAGTGGAGTTTAATCCATTCGGAGGTTCTCCGATCGGCATGCCAAACGGTTTCCGTTTCCGTATGTTTAACAGTGAAAGCAGTGCTATCCGTGTTGGTTTCAACATCGGTGGTACCAACATGTCTGAGGTGTATGAGCAGCAGACACAAGTTGATGGTTCAGATGGTGCCAAAGTGGTACTTCCTGAATTGAACCAGAGCATGAAGTCGTTCAACTTCTCAATCCGTCCGGGTTATGAGATGCACTTCCAGGGTACAGATCGTCTGTCTCCATACGTAGGTGCTGAGTTGGCGTATTCAATGTCTAGCTCTGAGATGACGCGTGAGTTCCACAACTCAAACAACGCTGATGATCAGTCGAAGCCTGAAAACTGGCAGACTTGGGACATGACTGTAAAGAACGGTTCTAGCTCATTCGGTTTGAATGCGTTGGCCGGTGTTGACTTCTATTTTGTTGACAATTTCTACTTGGGTGCTGAAGTTAGCCTTGGTTTCCACAACACGTCTTACAAGGATCGTGAAACTACAGCTAGCAACGAAGACGCTTGGAAATACAGCACTGGTCCAGAGAGCACCGGTGGTCGTCCAGATGCTCAGAATGACATCGACTTCTACCAAGCTACTTGGAACAATGAAGGTACAGCGATTGAATACCAGACAATCATTGGTCCTGGTAACCCATTGGAAGCAACTAGCCCTACCAAATCTTCAGGTTGGGGTCCAAACTTCCAGTCAACGATCCGTTTAGGTTGGTTGTTCTAATCGAAACCTGCAAACATGAATATTCAAAGGGGCTGCCGCAAGGTGGCCCTTTTTGATTACTGGGGACTGGATACTGGGTACTGGGTACTGAGTACTGAGTACTGGGGAGTGGGTGCTGAATGTTGGGTGTGATGATGGGTGAAAAAGAACTTATTTTGCAGTATGAAAAAGTGTTGGATAGTGTTGGTATTGCTGCTGGTTGTTTCTGCTGAGATGACGCAGGCGCAGCGGGCGGCCTCGGATAAAGGCTATGGACGTGCTTCCTCCGGGGAAGCAGGGTTGAGCGTAGTCATAGACCAGTCAAGTCCGGTCATTGGCTGTGGGCAGGCGGTAACATTGACGGCCACCATAACCGGAGCGAATGGAATTGCGTGGTTGCGTGATGGCGAATACATCGATGGCGCTACGACCGAAACTTACGTGGCGAATCAGTCGGGCGTGTATACCGTGATCGTGGTTTCCTTGTTGTGCCAGCTAGAATCGGCACCTGTTGAGGTGATCATCCAATCCCCTTTGAACGCTCAAATTGTGATACCCGCTGGCAACACGGCTTGTAATGGAGAGTCAGTGATATTGCAGGCATCCGGTGCCGGCGCGGGGAGCCAAGTGGTTTGGCAGTGGTATCGCGATGGCGTTGTTATCGCGGGGGCGAGCCAAGAACAGTATCAGGCGACTCAAAGCGGCAGTTACACATTGGCGGGCAATGAAGGGTCAATCTGCGCGAGTACTTCGGCGCCGGTGAGTGTGGAGATTCATCCCTTGCCTCTGGTTTCGCTCACCTGGAGCGGCATTCCAACGATTTGCGAGGGAGATAGTCTCTTGGTTATTGCAAATATTCAGGACAATCAACAAATAGCCTGGTACCATGATGATGTGCTCGTTGCAGGAGAATCCATCAATGAGTTGATGGCTTCTGCGGCCGGCGAATACCATGCGCAGGTCGTTCAGACCGTTACGGGGTGCGAGTCGACTACAGGTTCGGTATATCTGGAGTACTTCCCGCAGCAGACGGTGGCTATTGTGGCCAATGGACCGACATTATTTTGCGCGGGCTCTCAAGTGCAGTTGTCGGTTGATCAAGGTTCCGGAACAATCGAATGGTTAAATAACGAAATGCCCGTTGCCGGCGCGAGTGAGATTCTCCTAAGCGTTTTTGAATCGGGAAGTTTCACGGCGAGTATTACTGATGCTAATGGTTGTCGTGAGTTTTCCAATAGTGTGGATGTTGTCGTGGAGTCGTTGCCGGATGGTGCCTTGGTGGTCGAAAACAATTGGCCGGTGCTGTGTGGGCAGGACACATTAATTATCGCTGCGGCCGATGGTAATGCATATGTATGGATGATGGGCGATAGCGTGCTTGCCGGCGAAGAGTTGTCGGAATTACAAGTCACTATGCCGGGCAGTTACAGTGTGGAACTGACGAATGCCGCGGGTTGTGTGGCCTTATCACAATCCATTGAAGTGGTCCAATTTGAAGTGCCTGCTGTGGTGTTGGAACCAACGGGTAATGTGAATATATGTGCCGGACAAACGCAGTTATTGGATGTGCAGGCGTCATCTGCCTTGTCGTACACCTGGTTGTTGAATGGGGTGGAGTTCACGACTGATTTTATCAATGCGCTGGAGGTAACGCAAGCCGGTGAATGGACTGCGTTGGTATTAGATGAGAATGGATGTTCCGCGCAGAGCGATGTTTTAATCTTGAGTGTGCTGGATGTTGCCACGCCTGTTATCACGGCCGAGGTGGTTACAGCAGAAGGACAACTCTTGCTATCGGATGATGCCTCAGGTCACCAATGGTTTTTGAATGGAGAAACGATTGACGGAGCTACGAGCTCTGAATATCTGGCAACGGAGGATGGTGTTTATTCCGTGATTTCAATAGAGGATGTGTGTGAGTCGGAGGTGTCGGAAGGGTACACGGTGGTATTGGGCAGTGTTGCTTCTGGGATGTCGGCGGGTCGTGCGGTTTATCCTAATCCGGCATCCGATTTCATCCGAGTGAATTTCGGTCAGGGCGTGGGGAGTAATTACAGGATATATGATGCATCAGGAAGTTTGGTGTATTCGGGCATCATCGCTCAGATGCGGATCATGGTTGATGTGCAATTGTGGTCGGCCGGTATTTATAGTCTGGTAACGGAGCAGGGAGTGCGCGTGGCATTCACGGTGTTGCGGTAGGTTTTTGTGCCACGAATGCACGAATGGAGGTGAGGGGTTGGCTGAGAAGCCTACCGTTCAGCCCACCATTTAAATGGTGGGCTACGCATAAAAAAAGGCCATCAACATATAAATGTGATGGCCTGGGCTCCTCAGCCTGGGCTCGAACCAGGGACCCCATGATTAACAGTCATGTGCTCTAACCAGCTGAGCTACTGAGGAACAGTGTCTTACTTACCCACTTTTCTTTTTTGTACAAGTTTCTGTACAAGGTGGTCGGGTTAATAAAAATGATTTTCAAATACTAGATACACCCATGCATGACATGATGCTGCTGGGTCTTTACACTATGTTCATAAGTGCGGCTTAATTGTAAATAGTTTATTTACATGAGTTTAGGGTTTTTTACTTATATTAAAGTATACGGTGGTGAGGGTTATTTCTAATGTGGAACTATGAAATACAAAAGGTATATAAATCAGTATAGAGCTGACAGGTTGATTTTTGGAGCCAACCCAATAGAATCAACTAGCAACAACATGTATAAGAAAATAGTTGCAGGCAACCCTCAAGTGGTGCATACCCATGCTGTTTTCATTCAAAGTGAAGGTTACATCATGGGAATGAGTTTAGAAGACTGGATTAAAAACTACCCCATAATGCTCTTTAAAGCCTTAATGAGTTACTCCCATACCTTTTTTGTGGAGGTACACACAGGAGTTAAGATCTCACTAAAACTTTCTAAACTTAATTACAACAGACTAAAAAATAGAGTTGAGGAATTAGAACCTGAGTTACTTAAACAAGCTGAAAAAAGAAGAGGCCAGAAGCTATATCTCTTGAAGAAAGCTAAGGAAGAAAAATTCAAAAGACTAGCTACAAAAAAGAAAAAATGAGGAGAGCCATTATAGCTCTCCTGCATCCGCGAAACTGTAATACTCATCTCCTCCGGTTACAATGATGTGGTCAAACAAATGGATGTCCATGAGTTTGCAGGCATCTTTCAACCTGGTGGTAAGCCTCCTGTCTTCCTCACTGGGTTGATTGTTACCTGATGGGTGATTGTGACTAATGATGATACCTGATGCCAATGCCTTTACAGCAATACCCAATAGCAATTTGAAATCTACTATGGTAGAGCTTATCCCTCCTTTGAATAATGGAATACCTCCCAGTGGTCTGTTGGCTTTGTTGAGGTACAACACCACAAACTGCTCCTGGCAATGCAGGGTGTCTGTTGAGTAAAATGTTTTCAGATACTCAAAGGCATCTCTTGAATGTTGGATACCCTTGCCATACAAGGTTTTCCCGGTGACTGAATAGGAGATGTTGATTTCCTCCAAATGTGTTTTCGTTTTCATATGCAATCTGCTTTCTGGGTTGTGAAGTGTTTGAGCACACACCATTGCCACTCTTGAAGGGTTCAAAGAGTATGATGAAGTGTTTCCTCCACACCAATTAAAAGGTTCAGATTTATAACCCGGGGGGAGTAACCTCAGTGCATAGAAGGGGGGGCTGCATGTTGGATGAACACACAGAATGCAGGATGAAACACTAGCTTTTTATGGTACTATGTCATAGAGTATTCCAGATATGAAGCCTTTGACTTCGCCAGAAAAGTAAATCAAACTAGCGCCACCACTACCAAGGTATGCCTGTGGGCTATCAGTAACGCCTATATTATAAGTGCCAGCGGGGAGATAAACCTCAATTGGAGCCCTCCCCCCCGAATAAAAGTAATTGATTGCCTTTTCATTAATTGTAACCTCTACGTAAGGCGAAAAACTATCAGGTAATCCAACAGAGCCACCAATCGAAGTGATTTTTAGGACTTGGTTGGCTCCAACAGTCAAAACATCTGTTATTACAATGTTGTGATATTGATCGCCTGTGGCTTGCCCTCCCCCATACTCATAAAACACAGCAGAGTTAAACTGCAGATTCTGTGCATAGGAATAGGAACTGATGACTACACTAAAAAATACAAGGGTTAGAAGTTGAATTGGTTTCATGGGTAAAGGGTTAAAATCCGGTATAGAGTAAAGTTTTGATTCTGGCTGCATCAGAAGATGTTTTAGCATGTAAGGCATAGGGTACAGCCAACAACTGACTGGTAGTTGTAATACTGTAGTTGCTACCACCTGTGGGGTCTATCTCTGATTGTATGAAGTAGGGGCCATTCTCCCAGTTGATACCGGCAAATGTTCCAACTAGAATTGAACCCATTCCTACTTCAAGAGTTAGCAGTCCATTGAGGTTAGTTATAGCAGTGTGATTTTCCTGATATACTGCAGTGCCTGCAGGAGTGCCTTGCAGAATACTTATTCTGACTCCCACATTTCCTTCCTGCACTAGTTGATTAGCTGCATTACGCACTACTGCTTGGTAACTCATACTCTGTGGGGTTTGAGCATTTACTGCAGCTGCTATTAGTAAAATAACCCAGGTGTAGATGGTCTTCATGGTGTACCTATTTGAGGTTGAATGTATACAACTTTTCATATGGTTGTTCATATGGGGTGCTGTAATCATTCATAGTGCTGGGTTTTTTGTCATGTAAAAAAGTTTAGCCCCATGTCAATAGTTTACTCTTGATATCACTTTTGGGGGGGCTTAATTTTGAGCCTGCAGTCAACAATGAAAAACCCCATAGCTTGATTACCAATATCAACAGACATGATAAGCTCTCCGGTTACCATGTGATTTACATGGAAGTGAAAGGTGAAGTATATCCAAAGAAAGTTGACCAGTGGATTGCTTTAGAGCCTGTGTTGCTTTATCAGGCGGTGATGGGGAAGGTTTTATGTTGTATGACTTATCCAGATCAAATTCGCTACTACCCCTCCCTCCAATATACAGTTTTAAAAAAACTGGAAGAAGCAGTGAGTAAGATAAAACCTCAATTGGTTGGGGAAAAAGAAACCAGGAAGTTGAAAAGAGTTGCTTCAGCTCATTTTAAAAAGAAGGAAATGGAGAAGCAAAAAGAACTGGAGATACAAAAGGAAATAGCTAAGAAAAAAAGATCAAATGGGATCTGGAGATAGGGCCTTCCCGCATAAAGCATCTGGGGATTCTGAATAGACATAAAAATCTATTTACTTTCGCATGAATGAAACCTATCTTCTTCCTGCTTCTGGCGTGTTTAGCACTGAATGCCATCTCACAAACCCCACAGGGTATATCCTACCAAGGGGTGCTTAGAAACCTGGATGGTTCCATAATCTCGGATGCCAATATCACCATCACATTTAGAATTCATGAAAACACACCGGATGGAGCAGTGGTTTATGAAGAGAATCACTCAACTGCAACCAGCAACGGTTTAGTGAACCTCACAGTGGGCATGGGCACTGCAGTGAATGGTGTCTTTTCTCAAATTGCTTGGGGAGCCGGCAACAAGTATTTACAGGTATTGATGAACAACGGTAATGATGAAATAGACCTGGGTACACAACAGATGATGAGTGTGCCTTATGCCTTGTATGCAGAGAAGTCTAACACCACCAATATATCTGTAAGTGCAATAGGTGACACCCTTTACCTAGGTAATGGCAATTACATATTGATACCCGGAATCAGTAATAGTAATGCGTCTGTAGAAAGCGGGTTAGGTTCAACTCTATTACCGGGAGTATCATACTGTGCAGACAAGACTATTTCTGCTTCAGGTTGTGATGGCATGACTGAACTGGAGTATCAGGGGTATACCTATGATCTGGTGGAAATAGCAGGACAGTGTTGGTTCAAGGAAAATTTAAGAGCAACTAGTTTTAATGATGGGGCGCCAATTACATATGAACCAAGCCATTCTGTTTGGAACAGTTTAACCGGTGATATTGCTGAACAGCCCTACTATGCGTTTTACAATAATGACTCTACAAATTTGGAAAAGTATGGGAACCTGTATAATGCCTTTACCCTGGAGAATGAGAATATTTGCCCCATAGGTTGGCATGTGCCTACCAAGTGTGATACCTATTATCTGATTTCAAAACAAGGTGTAAGTAACTTTGATATAGAATACAATGGTGCTCTCCAATGGGCCTCAATAAATGGGGTTAATGAACTGGTGGCTCATAAACTTTTTTCTTCAGAGCCTTTCCAAAACCCATATGGTTTTGTTCCTATTGTGCCAACTAACTCATCTGGTTTTAGTGCCAAAGCAGGTGGCATTAGAAATACTTATTCAGATGAACATATTAATTATGAATTTAGCATGTGGGTAATGCTAAACACACAACAACCTAGCGTTACTGGCTTTAGCTCTGTTTTGGAGGCTCCTGGGAATGTGCGTTTTGATTCATTCGCAGAGCCAATTATAAATGGTGGACAAGGGACTAATATCAATTTATTTCGTGGCAAGTCTATCCGCTGCATCAAAGACTAACCCCTCACACCAACTCCTCCGCAAACATCTCTGCTTGCTCTATCACCGTTTCTACTGCTCTGGGTTGATCATCCGGTGGGTATTTGTGGAACCTGAGTACACGTTTTACTTCTAGTCTTACCTTGTCTTTGGCTGATTGTCTTACAGTCCAGTCTATAGTGGTCTTGCCCTTTACACGGTTTACCAACTCCTTGGCTATCTCTACTAGCTTGGCATCGCCCATCAGCTCTTGTGCTGTCTTGTTGCAGGTGAGGGCATCATAAAATGCTTTCTCAGGTTCTGTCAATCCCAACTCATTGCCACGGGAGGTTTCTTTGTTGACATCCTTGGTTATCTCCAACAGCAGTTCTATCATCTGCAAGGCTGTGATGCTCTTGTTGTGATAACGGGCTATGGCCATTTGTAACCTCTCTGCAAAACTTCTGTCTATCACTGCATTTCTCTTGAACCTGATCTTGATCTGATCGGCCAGCAACTTCTTGAGCAACTCTATGGCTACATTCTTCTGCTTCATGTTGCGGATGTCATTCATGAAGTCTTCACTGAAGATGTTGATCTGGGGTTTGTCCAACCCTGCCTGATCCAACAAATTGATAATACCATCAGATGCTACGGCTGCCTCTACCAAACTCTTTACAGTGTTCTCAAAGTCTTTGCGCTGCTGACCTGTAACCTGTGTATCATACTTGGCCAATCTTGCTCTTACAGCCTGGAAAAATGCTACCTCATGGGCAATGGCTTGTGCTTCTGTTTCTGACTTGGCAAGTGCATAGGCTTTACTCAATGAGGTTACTTCTCTCAGGTAGCGCTCCTTGCCATTTTCCAACTGCAGGATGTGCTCTTCTGCATCCAGTATTAAATCCAACTTCTGTTTGGTACCTGCTGTGAAATACTGCATGTAGTTGAAGCCATGATACATCTGCTGGATCACTTCCAACTTGGATAACATCAGGTTCACGGCTTCATGTATATCCAAGGTGATGCTGCCTTGCCCCTTGCTCTCTGTATAGGTTTTGAGGGCTTCTTTTAAATTGCCTGTTACAGGTACATAGTCAACTATGAGTCCACCGGGTTTGTCTTTGAACACCCTGTTTACACGGGCAATGGCCTGCATCAGGTTGTGGCCACTCATGTCTTTATCCAAATACAAGGTGTGCAGCACCGGTGCATCAAATCCTGTGAGCCACATGTCTACTACAATCACCATTTGCAGAGGATCTTGCTCATCCTTCAGACGGTTAGCAATAAGGGTTCTCTTCTCCTTGTTGCGGATGTGGGGTTGTAAAAACTCCTCATCTGATGAACTGCCTGTCATGATCACTTTGATGGCTCCTTGTTCATCATCATCACTGTGCCACTCTGGGCGCAGGTTGATCATGGTGTTGTAGAGGGTTACTGCTACCTTCCTGGTCATGCACACCACCAAGGCTTTTCCTTTGAGGGTTTGGGTGCGGTCTTCAAAGTGGGTCACTATATCCTGTGCCACCAGTTCCATTCTGTCTTTGTGACCTACTATAGACTCCTGGCGGGTTGCTCTCTCCACTGCCTGATTGACCATGTACTCAGGCATGCCCTCTGCTGCTTTACTCAACTTCTTGTCTAGGTCTTCTATGTGAAAACTATCCAGCTTGAGTTTCACAAAACGGTTGTCATAGAAAATAGGTACTGTGGCTTTATCTACCACAGCCCTTTCTATATCATAAATGTCTACATACTCACCAAATACAGCCTGTGTGTTTTTGTCTGTGCTCTCTACCGGGGTTCCTGTAAACCCAACAAAGGTGGCATTGGGCAGGGCATCATGCATGTGCTTGGCAAACCCATAGCCTATATCTGTTCCTATTTCATTGCCAGCTTCATCTTTGATGTACTTCACCTTGGCATCAAACCCATACTGAGTTCTGTGGGCTTCATCGGCTATCACAATGATGTTTCTCCTGTTGGAGAGTTGCTCAAAGGTGTTGGAGTTTTCTTCCGGCAAAAACTTTTGGATGGTGGTAAAGAACACACCTCCAGACTGTCTGTTCTTGAGCTCTTGTATCAGTGCTGCTCTGCTGTCTATTTGAACAGGCACTTGCCTGAGGAGCTGTGAGCAATTGGCAAAGGTTTCAAACAGCTGATCATCCAGGTCATTTCTATCGGTGATGATCACAACTGTAGGGTTGTTGAGGTGCTTTACCAGCAAGCCTGAGAAAAACACCATAGAAAGTGATTTGCCTGAGCCCTGTGTATGCCACACCACACCTCCTTTTCTATTGCCACCTTCATCACTTGCTTTCTTGGCACTCACTACTGCTTTTTTCACTGCATAGTATTGGTGGTAGGCAGCTATTTTTTTGATGACCCCTGTAGTGATGGTTTTTGTTTTGGTATCTTCTCTATGAAACTTCTCAAACACAATGAAGTGTTGGATGAGGTCTGTGAGCACTTGTTGTTGCAGCATGCCCTCCATCATCACTCCCAGTTCATTGGAGCGCGAGGAAGCTTCTGTTTTGCCATCGGCTGTTTTCCATGTCATGAACCTGGAAATATCACTGGTGATGGTACCTGTTCTTGCCTCCAACCCATCACTGATGATCTCCATGCAGTTGTATACAAACAGGGAGGGAATGCTGGTGTGGTAGGTTTTCAGTTGGTTATAGGCCTTCTCCAGTGTAGCATTTTCATCTGAAGGGTTTTTGAGCTCTATCACTACTAGCGGTATACCATTGAGGTAGAGAATAACATCAGGTCTTTTGTGCTGACCATTTTCTTTTACCGTGAGTTGATGGGTTACACACCAGTGGTTGTGCTGTGGGTATATATCATCAATGAGTTTTGCTTTTACAGTGCGCTCTTCTCCTTTGTCCAGGTAGGTTACATCTACTCCTTCTGTAAGCAACACATGAAATTTTTGGTTGGCATGAACCAGATCACCCAGCCCGGTAGCTCTTACTACTTCTTTTACTGCTTGCTGCAATACTTGACTACTCAGTTGTGGATTGATGCACTGCAAGGCAGATAGCAAGTGAGGTTCTATGATGACCTCTGCATAGGAAGATCTCAACCCTGTGTTCAAATCAGGATCCAACTCCTCCGGTGCCAGGTAATGAAACCCGGCAGTGGTGAGTTCTTCCACCATCCATTGTTCTATGTGATCTTCAAAGATGCGGGTCATCCTATTTGAGTTGGTTGAATTTTTGCCCCAGTTATTTTCAGTGGTAGCTCAAGTTTTATTCTGCTTACATTTTCTGCTTTTGAAGATTTCTCCTTTTCTCCTCCCAAAAGAACCGCATTAAGTACCTGAAGTCCGCCTTTTACATCAGAGTTTGATTCCTGACTAACTGTTACAGCAATATCAAAGCTCACATTTATGGAACTGCTGTCTCTAACACCTTCTCCAAGCCCCTTTCTTTTCATTTCATGGCTGACATTTCGTGATGCCTCAGCCACTTGCAACAAGGTTTGCTCTATGAATTCTTGTAGGTTCATGTGTTTAATTTTTTACTCTTACCTGTCCTGACATGAGTTTGGGCAGGAGGGTGTTTCTAGTTTGATTTAACATCTGAATTTGTTCATTGTTTGCCTCAATCTTATTGCACAGATGGGTTAAAGCACTTGTAAGTTTGGTGCCATTACTTACTGGCGGGTGAAATTCAAAGTTCAAGAGGTCCTCCTTTTTTAGCATAAGAATTGACGTTCCACTTGCCACTTCTTTAACATATTCTCTATAGCTTTTTGATCTTAATAAAAAATAGAGCCAAATGGTTTCTATCCCTTGGTCTATGATTTCAAGTTTGTAGAGGTTTGATCCAACAATGATTCTTTTTTTAATGCGCTTTGATATTATTACTGGGCTGCCCAACAAATCAGCATCTTGAGTGATATCTCGAGTTGAAATAATAATATCCCCTGTTACGGCAAGTATTTTTGAGTCAGCATTTGGTTTTTTTATGTGTCTGCAACGGTCAAGATTGAGACCGTATTTTTTAGTTATACTCCCCATGCTCAGAAGAATATCACCATCTTCAGAAAGTTCACTTAAGTCATGGTTGTACCCTCCGCTTGTTTCTACAATTTCTTTTAACTTTAGGGGTGCTTTCCTTGTATCAGTTATATAGTTTTCATTAAACAATAAGTCCGCCATCTCCTCCAGTGTTTTGTTGTTGCGGTGTAAGAGGTCTATCTTGTCATCTAAACTGGATAAGACTTCTGCTATGGCTTGTTGTTCCGGGAGAGGGGGGATTGCTATTTCAGTTTCTAAAATTAGCTCGGGACTTAGGTTTGGTTGCCCACTACCTGAACCGGCATTGAATAAGAAGTCCTGATAAGCAGGCGATGATAATACATAGTATAAATAGTTGAGATTTAGTTCTGTGTTCGTAGTTGTGAATTTTCCCACTCGCTGGTTTAACAAGGCCTTTTCATTTAAGGGCAAGTTTAATTTCCCAACCCTGCCAACACTCCCTTGTCCAGTCATTGCTATTAAAACATCGTTATTGCATAACAAATACTTGGACAGTTTATCTGTTACTAAGGCAGCATTTATAAATGTTCCATTCAGATCTATCCCTACTTTGTTGTTTTGTATGTTTCCAATTTTAATTAACGGAATACCTTTGTTGCTATAATCTTTGCTCTTGAATGCATAACCAGATAAAAATTTACAGTCTGCATCTTTTAGTTTAACCTCTCTCCACTCACTCATCCCCCACCTCCTTTAAACTTGCCAGGTTTAGTTTGATTCTTTCATTCAACACATGTTCTTCCTGCATCTGTTTTTCTAACTCCGATTGCAGGGCTGCAAACTTTTCTGTGAAGTTGAAATCATCTTCTTCATCGGGCAACCCTATGTACCTGCCCGGGGTGAGCACATAGTCCATAGCAGCTACTTCTTCCAGGGTGGCCGATTTGCAAAACCCAGGTACATCAGCATACTCACTGCGGCTGTTCAACCAATGGTGGTAGGTGTCTGCCACTTGGGCAATGTCTGTATCTGTAAACTCACGGGTTCTTCTGTTGATGAGGTGCCCTTGGTTGCGGGCATCAATAAACAATACTTCTCCTTTTCTCAGTCTGTTTTTATCCCTGTTCAAAAACCACAAACACGCAGGGATCTGGGTATTCAAAAACAACTTGGTGGGCAGGTTCACAATGCAGTCTACCACACCATCTTCAATCATGGCTTTTCTAATTTCATACTCTCCACTTTGCTTGGTGGTGAGTGCTCCTTTACTCAACACCACACCTGCCTTGCCCTTGGGGGTGAGATGGTGTATCATGTGTTGCAACCAACCGTAGTTGGCATTGCCTGTGGGAGGCACTCCATACTTCCACCTTCCATCATTGCGCAACAACTCTCCACTCCAGTCACTGATGTTGAAAGGGGGGTTGGCAATAATGAAATCTGATTTTAAATCGGGGTGAGCATCTTTCAAAAAACTGCCTTCACTGTTCCACTTCACTTGCTCCGGATCAATACCTCTAATGGCCAGATTCATCACCGCCAACCTCCAGGTGGTTTGGTTGCTCTCTTGGCCATAAATGGTAATGTCATCTATTCTCCCCTGGTGCTGCAGCACAAACTTCTCACTCATCACAAACATACCTCCACTACCACAGCAGGGGTCATACACTTTGCCCTTGTTGGGTTGCAGCATTTCAATGAGCAACTGCACCACAGACCGTGGTGTATAGAACTGCCCTCCCTTTCTGCCTTCTGCCAATGCAAACTGCCCCAGGAAGTATTCATACACCACACCCAGCATGTCTTTCATCTTTGCTGCCTCAGTCCCCAGGTTGATGTTGTTGATCAAATCCACCAAATCACCCAGCACCATCTTGTCCAATTGGGGTCTTGCAAACTGCTTGGGCAGCACTCCTTTCAACTTGGGGTTGTCCTTTTCAATGAGGTCCATAGCAGTGTCTATGTCTTCACCAATGGTGGGCAGCTTGGCTCTGCTCACCAGGTAAGACCACCGGGCTTGCTTGGGAACAAAAAACACATACTCTGCACTGTACACCAACTTGTCTTCAGGATCATCCAGTTCATAGCCTTTCTCTTGGTTGGTTATTTTGGAGTGGAGTTCTTCAAAGGCATCAGACACATATTTCAAAAAGAGCAGCCCCAGCACATAGTGCTTGTATTCTGCTGCATCAATGTTCTTCCTCATCTTGTCTGCAGCAGCCCAGAGCATTTGCTCAAAGGGTTTTTGTTCTGCAGGTTTTTCTTTCTTGGTTTTGGCCATTGTTCCTATTTGATTATGTAAAAATATGCAGGAGCAAGGGCGGGCTGGCCATCAAAAAAAATTTGGTGTTGGGGCTGTGACAGGCATCTGTCAGAGGATAGAAAGAAAAACACCCTTGGGCATATACCCAAAGGTGTCTTCTTCATGCTTAGCTATATAATAGCTTTTGATGATGGTAATGGCTGTAAAAGCTTCACGTGTGCTCATTAGAAGGGAGCATACTCCTCACACAGGCTGTTGCATACACAGAGGTTCATCTCATCTATTACCGACTGATCAAATTGCTCCAGGTATATGCCTGTTACCTTGTTGCCATACTCATGCCCCAAGGCTTCTGCTATCAAGTCTTTGCTATACCCCAATTGCTTGGCTATGTTGGCATAGGTGTACCTGAACACATAGGTGGTAATGACTTCATTGCTCTTCACCATCTCACTCAATTTAGCCAGGTGATGGTTGATCACTTTACTGCATTGGTGAAACCGTTGGATGCAGGTGTCATTGTCTGCTAATTCATCGGGGGTCATCACACCCAACAATGTTCCATTACCTATTAAGGTCTGCAGCAACTCGGCAATTGCAGGGGTAATGGCAACACTGTACATCTTCCCTGTTTTGGATCTTCTGTAAATGATTCTTCCTGCTTTGATGTTGTCGGGAGTAAGCTTCAAGGCATCTCTGATGTTCATGCCCCTACAGTAGAACAGCAACTTTCCAATACACCAGCTGCGGTAATAAGGGCTGTGGTCAGGTATGTTCAAATTGAAATACCTTTTCAACTCTTGCAATGAGAGCACCCTGGGAATAGTCTTCTCCCTTCTGATGGTGTATTTCCTGAATGGATACCAACCAAAGTCTACCAAGTCTTGCTTGATGGCTTTGTTGCAGATGGCTTTCAGTGTCCTCATGTGCACACCAATGCTATTGGTCTTTAGTCCACTTTGGTACATGCTGGATTCCAACTGATCAATATCCCTGGAGGAAATTTGACTGAAGGGCACATTCAACTTCATCATTTTACCGATAGCACTTAGGGATAACTGATACACTCTAGCTCCTCCAACTCTATTGCAATGAATCAATCTGTTGATTTCATCCTTCCAGAAAGACTCCACTGTAAACTCTTGCTTCTTTTTCTGGAGAAGAGCATCCCGCAACTCTGTAACTGACATGGAGGAAAGCAAATCAGGATGAATAGCTTCCAACCGTTGTTCAAGGAGTTTTCTCTGAGAGAATAGGAGGTCATTTTGCTCCGGTTTTTTAATCAGGCATTCTCTTCTGTTATCAAACTCCAGAAGACCGGCTTTGATACCTGATAAGATTTCTGCTGATTTGGTTTGATGGGTCACCCTGAACTTCAGAGGATACAACCCGGATTGGCTTGGTCTTCTTTGATCTAAGACCAGTTTAATTTTTGCCATTGGCTAATTGGATTGTGACCAACCTGCCAGAAACACGTACAAGTTTTTGTACAAGTTTTACCCTGTACAAGTGCCTGTACAAGTCTTTTTTAAGGAAAAACAAGAACAGGTGTAAAAACAAAAAACCCTGCAAACACTAAAGTTTACAGGGTTTCTTCTGCTCCTCAGCCTGGGCTCGAACCAGGGACCCCATGATTAACAGTCATGTGCTCTAACCAGCTGAGCTACTGAGGAATCTTCGGTTGAGTTTCTTGTCGAAAATCAAGCGATGACAACTCTTCGCTTC